>ENA-ORSA01001647-ORSA01001647.1-human-gut-metagenome-genome-assembly--contig:-NODE-1647-length-17939-cov-3.286289_pt1 | contig 17939 bp, 11 predicted proteins | sample MGYA00242179_ERZ509142 | MGnify/ENA primary metagenome ERZ509142 (study PRJEB26280, sample SAMEA2338659) | human gut metagenome | biome: human gut; feature: human-associated habitat; material: faeces... | reverse complement strand
CGTCCTTACTATTACCTACAGATGCCGAAATATTTCTGTTGAGGGCATCAATCTTTGCTGACAGGATCTTGTTGTCTTCGAGAAGATTCGCCATCAGCACGGGAATCATTTCAAAGGTGGGAACACCATTCGACGTATGTTTTCTTTCTTCCATTTTAAATGAAGTTTGATGTTAATACTTTGCGACTGCGCAGTCAGCATTTGTTTGAATTCGGTTGCAAAGTTAGTGTGAGAAAAAGCCCTTTACAAGGGCAGAAAATGTGCCAAAATCTTCCGTATGCAGTTCCGTATTAACAAGTATCAATAAAAAACCGAAACTGCTTGAAATCAGGCGGTTTCAGAAACATTATTTAACAATAAAAATCGAAAATAATTGAGATACGGAATGGCTTACGGGACACTTCCGTAGGCTATTCCGTATGAAAGAAAGTTAAAAGACAGGCCAAGCCACCTTTGCTATTGCATAGAAGATGACTTGACCTTAGTAGGTGTTTGATGGGTTTATATCACATCGCTTTGAAGATTGAGTTTGATGGCTTGTGCTGCCTCCTCTTTCTTGGAGTCAACGACCTTAGCGTATATCTGCGTGGTTCGGATGTTGGTATGACCCAACATCTTTGACACGGTGTATAAGTCCGTGCCCTCTGTAAGCTGGTTTGTTGCGTAAGAATGACGAAAGCAATGGAAGGTTATATGCTTCTTGATGCCAGCATCCTCTATCCATTTCTTCAATGGATTCGAAATCCAAGCAACGTTCTGCAACCCTGCAAATACAAGAAGCTCTTCGTTTTTGGGACGAGTACCACACATGGCATACGCCTGCTCGGAAATGGGAAGATATGCACCCACCTTTGTCTTTATCTGTGAGATGTCTATGCGCCAACTGCCGTTGCTTGTCTGTGATATTTGTTTCCAGTTCAAGTTCTTGATATCTATATGACGCTAACCAGTCAAGATAGAGAAGAATGATGCGCGTCTAAGTACATCACTCTCGCAAGGAGTATCAGCCAATCGCTTCACTTCGTCAAGAGTTAGCGAGGCACGCAGCTTGTCTTCCGATGGAATGCCTCTTGGTCTATGCGCGACGTGCATTGGATAATGCCTTTTACGTCACGTTTCGGCTTGTAGTTGAACGAGTCGTCAGGCAGCACACGGGCAATGGACGACATATCCCATTGTGGTGTGGAGATGGTTCGGTTTACAGACTCAACCACACGGCTTGGCTTGTTGTCTCCTTTCTTATACACAGGGTACGATTCGATGAAAAGATACCACTCGTTGTCATGGTGAACGGACTTGCGCAGCTTTACGGTCACCTTGGTGTTCGATAATGCTTTCTTCATATTCGGTTTATTCTACTTCTGATTTATACAAATTGTCTATTTCTTCTTTCGGTACATACACATAATTGCCTATCTGCCGTGACGGAATGGAATATTTGCGGATATGCGCCCACACCGAACTGTCGTTGATGTGGTCGAGGTTGCATATCTCACCAATGGTATAGCAGTCCTCTGGTTCCATACTGTATCTTCTGGGCACAGGTTTCTCTCTTCTTCACCGACACATATTCCCTAATGTCAGGAATGTGCCGAGCCAAACAATCCAGTTTCTCGTTCTTCTCCTTTGCGTCCTTCTTTCGTTTCCTAGCCACCTTGCTGCACTTAGGCGAACAATACCGGCTGTCAAGAGTCTAGGCAAGGAACACTTCACCACAGACTCTACACTTGCGTTTGATTTCAAATCCTATTGCTGGCATGTTTTCTACTTTTAAGTATGCATTAGTATATATTGGTAGGAGCAAGTCCTACATTATCTACTTTTTTGTTGTGTTGCAAATGTGCTGCAAATAAGCGATAAACATGCGCATAAGAAACAAGAGCCCTACAAACGCAAAAAGCGTGCAACTCATTGAGCTGCACGCTTTTGCTTATTGTTTGTTATGTGTTTACCTTTCGGCATTACTTCACCTCCTCTAATTTATTCCATGCTGATAATCAGCGAGATATAATTTTTATGGTACAAATTAGGGACGCCATAAGCATCCTAAATGTTTTCCTTCAATAACTATCGAGAGCTATCCGTGCTCTCACTCCTGCGATGACATTTATCGTTGTCTCTGCATTCCTATTTTTTCTTCTGCAAAGGTACTCGTTTTTTCGCGACGGGACAAAAATATTTGGGACAAATGTGGAATGTGATTTTAACTTCATGCTATTAATATTTTAATCTGTTGCGTATTCTTTTCAGTTTTGCCATGACGAGAGTGTAAATTGTATGCAATTTGTATTTGAATGTATCTGTCCTCACGAATATTTTTTTCATTTGCTTGCCGCCTTCCGGGCTTACGGCATTAATTGTTAATGGAAAATCGTTTAATGTTATTTCTTGTTTGTCGTTAAAAACATTTGAGAAGGACTCTCTCCTGAGAATACGTTTTTGATAATAACATCTGAGTATATATGTTGTCCATTCACGAACATTACTTATATTGAGTGTGCAAATGTTTCCATCCAGTCTTATGGAAACATTACCATATTCTTTAACTCCTGTTTCTGAAGATTCACTTAATAGAGGTATCGTCCTTACGATATTGGCATCTGACGCCATTCTTCCTGTATGCAAAAATTTAGACCTATATGTATATAGTTTGTGAAATACTTTACCAAGATGCTCTCCCAAAAATTCTGTAGATAAGTCGCGGACTCTATTTGCTATCTTATAAATAACAGCTCCACATTCTTTACACGTTTCGTGATTTGACTCTGTTGCTGTTGCACATTCTATTGCAGACAAATACGACATTAGTGCAGATGTCATATATTCCACCTTATTTCGTTGATCTCTTTTGGTCAATGCAATAGTGCCAAACGGAATACTTGCAATTGCAACATCTCCCATTCTTAATTCGGTTTCTATACCAATCTGCACGTGCTTACATGCGGAAATGAAGAACTTCTCAATCTCGCTTCTTTTCTCGAAACGACTGATAGATAGTATATTCTCATTAATGAAATTGTACGCATAACTTGAAATACAAATTAGCCAATTATTAACAGCAGGATAATAGTCTATATAGTCTTCGATAAATGTGCTTATAGATTTATTCTCTGGTAATAGTTCGTTTTCTGTCACTGCAAACTCTTCAAACGAACAATAGATATTTGTTTCAACAGTAAGAAATGCACAAATCTCATACAATCTTTCAAGTGCTTGCTGTTCTGCCTCAAACTTATCTATTGCTTTCACATAAAAATAAAAATCGAAACCTCCATCGCTAGGCGCAATACGAAAATTACTAGCATTATACTCTGCAAAACGTATATTTTTTAACTTCGCAAGTATTTTCGTTTTGCATAAAAAGCATTTGGTTTTGTCTATATTGGTTTTAGCATCATCAACCAGATGTCTAAGCCTTTTTATTTCCTCATATTTCAGTGCAGACGTGGGACGCATTACTAATAATGAGTCAATATCGCCTTTTCGACGATATTCTAATGCAAAGTATAATTCCCCCATACTTGTCTCACAAAATCCAAGAACAGAGACTGCACTCTTTTTCCCATGAAACTTTCCCGGAAAATATGCCCAAGGTGCTCTATCTACACAATGATTTGGACAAATATGCGTATTTAATTGATTCCATAGCGAAACCAAAAATTTATTTGACTCGATATAGCCTTTTGAGTTAACAATGATTTTTTCAAAATCCTTCTCAGTGTCAGCAAACATCTGTGTTTGTGCCAAATCAAATGGAAATACATAAGATATAATCATCTTTGTTTTTAGGTTTTAGTTGATAATAAAAGCAAATATCATCAACTTATTGCAAATATTATTTGTTTGAGATAATTTCGTTTTGAAGAAGTTCCAAATCTTCTTCCACTCCATCCTTAGAAACAATGGAGTCTTTCGGCAGAACATTGTAGTTCTTGGAGATATTTTCTTTCTTACCAGTGAACCAATCTCCGAATACGGTCATTAGGTAGGATTCTACGTCAAGGTTCTCTTTCCTGTTGTACTTGACTATGTTGAGTGCAAACTGTTTCAATTCTGCATTACGGAGATTCTTGTTATAAGCAATTCTTAAATCCTTATCAGCTGCAACATATCCGCGTTCAAGAAATAGTTTTGTAACCTGCCATACTTTTTCTACATCTTCTACAGGAGTCTTTGCAAGAGTGAATACGAGCATGGTATACTCCTCGGTATTTTTCATTCTTTCCTCATGCTCCTGCTGTTCTCGCTGTTGGATAGCCTGATTAAGTTTTTCTATCCTCTCCTGCCTTTCTATAATAGCGTCAACAGTGAGCGACTTGCGCTTTAACTCCGATTCTTTCTTCTCATATTCAAGTGCCAACTTCTGCTTCTCATAAGCCACCTGTTGGCAAACCTGCTGGTCAACAAGAGTTGAAACTACATTGGATAGATTTGCTTTTAGGAAATCTACGATAGCAACTGTATCTGTATTTGGGATAGCAGCAATGTCATTGATAATCTTGTCCAGTTTGCCAGAAACCTTTTTCTCTTGTTCTGCTTGCTGTGACTGCTGCTTTTCGATGATAGTTTGCAGATGCTTTGTCTTTTCCTCTATTTTTGTTTCCAAATACATCTGTACTCCAAGAATGACAGCCTTAAATGCCACGACAATCATGGCAACGCCATATAAATAATTTAAGTATGACTTGACATTTCCCCAGACGTTATCGACATTGCTGACAATACTGATTGCCACTAATGCAAAAACCAAGATTATTGCTATAGCAATCAGTGCCCAAACGATTTTCTCTATTATCTTGAAGATTCTCACCATATCACCTCTTTATGATTACCCATCGACCTTCCTTGCGACCGCCTTCACGCTTGATGAATCCCTTAGACTGGAGGTCAGCAATATCCGATTTGACTGTTCGTTCACTTACGCCAATCTTTCGTGCAATTTCAGGGATGGTAACTGTTGCACTTAAGAACACCATATTCAATATAAGTAACTGACGCTCAGATAATTCTTTCGTGCAATCTTTCGTGCAATCTTTTCCGAAATTTTCCTTGTCACCTTCATCCAACTCCTTTCCCAAAGATGCAAGATACGCCTTCTCGTCAACAAAAGCCTGATGTATAGGCATTGTGGCAAGGAAGTGCATATTTCTGTCATCCGTCTCAAAAATCGGCATAGGTGAATCATTGCGCTTGACTGCTTGATAAATCTTGGGGAATCCTGTTGAACGTCCCTCTGTCATGTGCATCTCTTTTAGGAAATCTCCAATGCGACGATTACGATAATGGCGGCTTACTACACGAGACTTCTTTAGGTCGGCATTAGTAATAGGTGGCATCGGTCCTTCAAAGTTGAGAACCTCTATACTGTTATGGTTGATGCGCACCTCGATAGGGTTGCGGTCATCCCAAGACTTATGGAATACAGCATTCGCCAAAATTTCCTCTAAAGCTTCGTATGGATAGTTGTAGCAGCGCACTGCTTCTGCCTCTCCACGTACTTTGATTACTTTTTCCAACAGCACCTGCTCACGGATGTACTTCAAAGCAGCAACTAACTGAAGATGTATTGGTCCATGTAGGATCTTCTCTGTGAAACGGTCGCCCACCTCATCAAGGAAGTGGACTATCTCGATACGTGAATAAGGGAAGTATTTCTCAGGCTCCTGTGAGAAGAGCAGCAAGCCCACATTCTTTGGATGCAAATCCTCAGAGCTGCCACCGATTATCTGTAAATGCCAGCCAAGTTCTGCCATCGGCATGTGCATAATCTCCTCATGCGTCATCTTGCTGCCAACACGCTTCAAGAAATCCTCTATGAGCATACGGTCAAGCTCTTCAATATTTGCAGAATGATTGATACGGTCATCAAAGGGCACTTTGTTGCAGAGCCCCATCAACATACGTTCCTCTTCTTGGTCTGCAATCTTTGTAACAGAACCTTTTCGGACATAATACACCTTACCAGCTTTTTGCGCCTCCTTGCCAAGTTGCTTCGGTGCTTTATATGGGCGAACCTCGCCGCCCGGCACATAGATGACAAGTATCATCTTGCCCATGAACTCCACAGGCTCCGCCAATACGTTTACAGTTGGCTGTACTTGATTGCACAAGTTCACCAACTCTTTTTGAATGGCATCAATGGAATGCAAGTCTATTCCTGCTGGAGGTAGCACTGGCACACCATCCTGTTCATCAACACCTACGATAATATAACCGCCACCCCAGTTGTGGATGTCGTTGGCAAATGCGCAAGCAGAATGGATAACGTCCTCAGGATTCCATCCGTGTTTGAAATCCAGACGTTCCCATTCTACGGTTTTGCCCTTCAGCAGCTCGTCTATGTTTATTGGCAATGCCATATTTTCAAAGTTATATGTTTAACGTATCTATTTTGTAGGACAAAGCAAGTCTCTAATATCCACATCGAGGATAAAAGCAACCTGACGCAAAGTCTCCAGATTCGGCTGTACCAAATTGGTACACCACTTGCTCACAGTAGCCGGGTCACGACCCACTTGCTCCGCAAGCCACTTCGCTGTCCTCTTTTGCTCAACCAACACCACCTTCAAACGATTAATATCACCCTTAGGCATATTACTCGTATTACCGATATTATCCGTATTACTCATATTTCCATTTCTTTGCGTTCTATGCAAAGGTATAAATATTTCCTGTAATATATAGGAAACGTAAGTGATTTTTAACTACAAATAGGTAAAAAGGCATTTCCATTCCCCAAACAAGCAGCTCTTTTTGCAAAAAAGGAGTTGGGAAAATGCTACCAAATGCACAATGATTTTGCAATGTTAAAGATGCCATTTAAGCATGGAGTATGGCATTTAGCCTAGAAAATATGAATAAAACGCAAATAAATAGGTGAATATCTTTGTTAAATCATGTTTTTAATCTTATTTCTGCGAAAAAATGTGTAATTTTGTAGCATCATATTATTAATAATGTGTATATATGGAACGCAAGATTAACCGCATTAAGGTAATGCTCGCAGAAAAGGGTAAGACAAATAAATGGCTCGCTGCACAACTCGGCAAAGACCCTGCAACGGTCAGCAAGTGGTGCACGAACGCATCCCAGCCAACCCTTGAAACAATGATGTTGATTGCCAAAATGCTTGAAGTCGGCATAGAAGACCTTGTAAGATTTGAGGCATTGCCGGATGTTGAGAGAAAAGAAGAATAAATGCAAAAATACGCACTAAAAGGTAGACAGTGTATACTTTAGACGGCGATTTCTTGCAAAAAACAGCTACAGATATGGATAAAGTAGAGAAAATAATGGAACGTTGGAACAGCCTTCTACCTCTTTCTGAAAGAGATAGAGAGCTGTTAAGCCGACGTTTTACCATTGACTTTAACTATAATAGTAACCATATAGAGGGCAACACCTTGACTTATGGTCAGACGGAAATACTGTTGCTCTTTGGAAAGGTTATAGGTGAAGCCGAGGTAAGGGATGTGCAGGAGATGACAGCCAGCAACGTAGGTCTGAAGATGATGACAGAGGAAGCGGCTGTTAAAGATGTACCCTTAACCCAAAATTTTATCCGTACACTTCATAAGACACTATTACGTGAGGATTATACGGTATATAGGAATTTGCCTGGTGGACAGACTACAAGTTATACCATACATGCAGGTCAATATAAGACTCGCCCCAATAGTGTTATTACCAGATATGGTGACAGATTCGAATATGCTTCGCCCGAAGAGACTTCCTCGCTGATGACAGACCTCGTGGACTGGTACAACGAGGCTGAGCAATCTGGAAAGTTCACCCCCGTTGAGGTAGCTGCAATCTTCCATTACCGTTACATACGTATTCATCCGTTTGAAGATGGCAACGGACGTATAGCGCGACTGATGGTAAACTATATACTCTCACGTCATGGCTATCCAATGATTGTGGTTAGAAGCAGAAAGAAAAACGAATATCTTGAAGCTCTTCATAAAACAGACCTTACCGTTGGAGCAACGCCACATCTTGGAGCGCATGCTTCCAGGCGCGATATTCAGCAGTTCTTGACCTATTTTGCCAACCTGTTTGTGGAGGAAGTAAACTACAACATACAATTCCTGACCGAACGTGGTGAGAACGTATGGTGGTTCGATGGAGAGCGAGTGAAATTCCGTTCTCCTTCCACCAGCAAGATACTGAATCTGATGTATGCCAATCCTGACATAACGATAAACGCTCTGTCAGAACAAGTTGGAATAAATGTGGCAGCTATAAACAAACAGTTGAAACAATTAGGCACCAAGGGATATATTCAGCGTAGTCAAAATGGAGAATGGCGTTTGATAATCACACCATCGATTTAAAATAAAATACATTTGTTATTACAGAAACATGACATTCAATGGTATTGATATAGAAGTAGAGCGTAAGCCTATCAAGAACCTACATTTGGCGGTTTATCCTCCAGATGGGAGAGTGCATGTTTCTGCTCCAGAAAACTACACTAATGAAAGAATAAAACTTTTTATTCTTAAAAAGTGGGTGTGGATTATTCAGAAAAGGAATGAAACCATGTCGTATATTATTCAAGATGAGCGTGAATACATTTCGGGCGAAGCCCATTATTATAAAGGAGAATTATATCGTCTGAAAGTAATTAGAGACAATTCTTGCAGTCATCATGTAGATATTCAAGGTGATTATATAAATGTATATGTACATGAACGTACCTCTAAGGAAAACATTGCCAATGTCCTTTGGAATTGGTACAAGGAGCAAATAACTCCTACTATCGGACAATATGTAGCAAAATGGGCAAAGATACTCGATGTCAAGGTCACCGATTGGACAGTACAGCAGATGCAGTCAAGTTGGGGCAGATGTCATAAAGATACAGGTAAGGTTATGTTCAATCTTCAATTGGCAAAGAAACCATTGAATTGTATCGAATATGTTGTTGCTCATGAACTTACTCATCTCATAGAGCAAAATCACACGGATAAATTCCGTCACATTCTTGGAATGTATCTTCCTGGATGGCAAAAAATAAAAGAACAATTAAACGAATTTCCTCTATAACAATGGCAAACTATCAAGAACAAAGGGAACGGGAATACCAGAATATTCTTGTGAAGCGTTTCCAAGAAGAACTTGGATATAGATATTTGGGCAACTGGCAGTATGCTAAAGGGGCAACGGTCAATAGCTTTGGCAAAGTTAATTCACCCATTTTGGATGATGAGGTACGTGCATTCCTTAAAGAACAAGGTCGTACTGACATGCAGATAGAGGATGTGTTGGTGCGGTTAAAGAGTAAGGCACGCCTTGGCAATCCTCAAATGAGTAGTCTTGTGCAATGCAATACCGAATTGTACGACACGCTTATCATGGGTATCAAGTCACGCCCGAATCCTGATGCGACACATGAGGATGTTATGCTTTTTGACTTTGACGATGCTAACAAGAATCGCTTTGCCATAGCTGAGGAGGTCAGTTATATAGATCCGCTTCTCGGTAAGAACAAACGTCCTGACATAGTCGTTTATGTCAATGGTATTGCTCTTGCCGTCATTGAGTTGAAGCGTAGCTTGGTAAATTATGAGGAAGGAATCAAGCAGCATCTTAGCAATGAGCGCGATTTCATCCCTTCGTTCTTCACCACGACCCAGTTTACTGTGGCATCAAATGATGGTGTGGAATTTCGCTACGGAACAATCGGCACACCACTTGCGTTCTGGTGCAAGTGGAAGAAAGATACCAACAAGGTGGGTGATACTCTTACGGAAAAAGAAGCATACAGCTTATTCTTCAACAAAGAAAACTTCATGTTCTTTTTCAAGTATGGTGTCCTGAATGATGGTGGCATTAAGAAAGTACTCCGTCCGCATCAGGTGTATGCCATTAAGGCTGCAGCTGCTCGGATGCCAAAGAAGGAAAGTGGTGTCATATGGCACTCTCAAGGTTCAGGCAAGAGTCTTACTATGGTTGCTCTCGCATCCTATATCCGTAGAAATTTCCAAAATCCGCGTGTGGTTGTCATTACCGACCGTAAGGAACTTGACATACAGCTTGCCAATACCTTTATGAAAGGTGGCAACAAGCTGCATCAGGCAGGTTCTTGCAGTGACCTCTTGGACACTCTTAATCAAGGTAATGAATGGCTCATTTGCTCATTGATTCACAAGTTTGGTGCCCATACCACCAATGATGACGCAGAGAAAGATGAGTCTGGCACAAAAGTTAGTCTCGATGAATATCTTAATGAACTGCAAAGCATCATTGCCCAAAAATATGGTAATAACTTTAGTGTAAAAGGCGACAATATATTTGTTTTTGTTGATGAGTGTCACCGTACCCAAAGTGGACGTTTGCATGAAGCCATGCGGGCAATTATGGGTAAAGAGATAATGCTCATTGGTTTTACGGGTACACCGTTGCTGAAAAAAGATAAGGGAGATAAATATAATGCGGTAAAGAATATGTCCGAACGTACTTTCGGACCGTATATCCACAAATACCTGCATAAACAAGCTGTTGAAGATAAGGTTATTCTCGACCTCCAATATGAATATCGCAATGTAGAACAGCAGTTAACGAGCAAACAGAAGGTAGACGAGAAACTTGCCAAACTGACAGCCGGACGTGAGCTTACGGATGAGCAGAAGCTGATGGTAGAAGACCGTTGGGCAACTTTGGAGCGTATATATTCAACCAAAGAGCGCATAGAGCGCATTGGTTACAGTATACTTGATGATGTTGGCTTTGGTTTACTCAAACATGATTGGGCTAACGCCATGCTTGTGGCAGGCTCTATATACCAGGCTTACCGTTACTATGAGTTCTTTTCTCATAGTGATTTGAAAGGTCGCTGTGCTGTAGTGACAAGTTATGACCCGATGGACAGCGACATTGCAAACAACTCTGCCGATAATAACAAGACAACAGAAGCCAAATACAAATACGATTGGGCAAAGCAGTCGTTCAAGGATGCAGGGGTCAAGAACGCTGAGGAATATGAGGCATGGGCAAAGAATATTTTCATTAAGCGTCCAGCACAGATGAAACTTCTGATTGTGGTCAATAAGCTGCTGACTGGCTTCGATGCACCGTCTGCAACAATCCTCTATATTGACAACGAGATAAAAGACCATACTTTGTTTCAGGCAGTGTGTCGTGTCAACCGTCTTGGTGAGGATATAAAGGATGAAAATGGCAATGTCATTGTCAAAACCCACAAGGAGTTTGGAAGAATCATAGATTTCAAGAATCTCTTCAATAGCATCGAAAGCGCAGTGACAAAGTTCAATGACGGTTCAGGTTTTGAAGGACTTGATGATGTCGATATAGACGGACTTCTTGATTGTGCGGTCAATAAGTGTAGGGCGAAGTTACTTGCTACTACCGAAGCATATGAAGGTTTGAAAGGCATCTGGGAAAGCAAGGGACTGAACGATATGGAAGCACTTGCAACCTATTATGTCACAGAGAAAGATGACGAAGAGCCTGCTGCTGCAAGACGTAACATTATGTACAGTATTACAGGGGCAATGGTGTCGGCATATAATAACATGTCTGACTATTTTTGTAATACAGACTTCACGCCTGAGCAGATTGATAAATTTGCATTCCTCTCTCGTGAGGCTGGTACAATCCAAAGAAAGGTACGTCAGAAATCAGGTGATGATTTTGACCCTCGTACACTTGATCCTGATATGCGCCAGTTGCTTGACCAGCATATTCGTGCCGAGGATGCAGAGACATTCATCCCTTCAACAGCAGACTTCTCTTTCCTCGACCTTATCAATGATTATACAGATACGGATGCTGCCGCAGACAAAGCCATCGAGAACGCAGGAGGAAATGCCAAAGGAGCAGCCGAAGTCATTGAAGGAAAGGCACGTCGTGTAAACACCGACTGGAACAGTGGCGATGAGGAGGAGCAAAGACTATTCAGCGAGAAACTTGAAGTTTTGCTTGAAACGTTGAGAACCAACAATGCTACAGCCAAGGAAAGGATAATGGCTCTCATAGACCACATCAAGGCTATCAAGCATGGCAATGATGCTCCTGAAGGTTTGAACAACAAGCGAAGCAAGGCTTTGTGGAACAACCGTGCCGCATGGCATGCGCCTGAGAACGAAGAAGAAACCGTTGAGTTGATTAAAAAGGTGGACGATTATATTCTATATAATGCCGGGCGCAACTGGCAGGATCCGGATAGCAATGCAAGTGCCTATTTGATAGAAGACCTTGGAGAAGAGCTTTCGGCATTTGTGGCAGAAGAGGATGTGTATGAAATATATAGAATATCATCACAAAACTCATGATACAAGCATTATTTATTTTAAAGAATAAAATTTAGCAAAAAAAACGTTTGCATTAAAATTGTAAATAAAAGTCATATGGAAAATTCTATAAATCAATATGCCATAGGGGAAATATTAGATGGCAGATATTTTTATATTCCAGCATATCAACGAGGATATCGGTGGACAGAAAAACAGGTGGAAGACTTGCTTCGAGACCTGTTATGCTTTGCTTATGACAGTAAGGAAGATGGTGAGTTCTATTGTCTTCAGCCTGTCATTGCACGTAAAATAACCGACAAATCCAAGTTGGAGAGTATTTTCAAAGCCGACAATGTAGATGTATTACAAGAAAAAGGTGTGTGGGAAATAATTGACGGTCAACAACGGTTGACATCTATATACCTGCTTTATAAATATCTTGTTGCAAAAAAAGGATGGGATGCAGACACATTAAAGGAAGAAGAGGATGGTAAGGAAATGTATCACATCCTATATGCAACACGTGACAATTCTGCGACCTTTCTTGAAGAACTAAATCTTGACCTGATTGCTCAAAACAAAGAATTCAATGATAATATCGACTTCTATCACATGGCCAATGCTTTCAAATATATTGATTCTTGGATTAAAAATGAAGGGAAACAGATAAGTCAACGATATAAGCTTGGAGGTAGTCTTGAGAAAGTTCGTGGTGCACTGTTTGATTTGCTCAATGGTATGAGAGACACAAAAAGTGGCTCTGTACAAGTGTTATGGTATGAATTGGCTGAAGATAAGTCACGAAGTAGCATCAAAGAGTTCCAGAATATAAATACCGGTAAAATTCGTCTTACTGATGCGGAACTTGTTAAGGGACTCTTCTTATTAAATAAGAATTTTGAGCAAAGTTCAAAATATATAAAACAATCTACGCTTGCCATAGAATGGGAGTTTATCGAGAATACTTTGCATTCCAATAATTTCTGGTATTTCTTGCAGAAGAAGGGTAACGATATGCCCAATAGAATAGATTTGCTGTTTTCTTTGATTTACAAGATACACAAACTGGAAAATATTGACGAAGAACATTTTACAGAACAGTTGAAGGCGGCAGACAAAGACATCCTTGATACGAAAAAGAGTGTTATATTCAGATATTACTATGATCTGTTTGAGGGAAAGCAAGGCGAGGAACTCCAAGAACAAGTAGCGAATGCATGGAAAGAGGTAATGACACTGTTCCGCACTCTTGATGATTGGTTCTGCACTCCTGCCACATATAATTATATAGGTCTGTTAAGCCAGTGCGGCGAAGATATAACACGACTTATTGTCTATTACAACAATATGTCTGCCGAATCCACACAGGGCGATTTCGTTGCATTCCTTAAAGATCGAATCCGCTTTTATTTAAGAGGAGTAAAGAGGGATGAAGAAGGGAACATCACAACACAGTACAAAGACCGCAATAACATCTACCGAATACTCCTCACTCTAAATATCCATCTTCTTAACATTCAGAATTCCAAGTTGGGTTCCGAGTCAGAGGTATATAAATTCCCATTTGATGTGCTGAATGCCCAAGATTGGGATATTGAACACATTGACTCATTTCATACCAATGCTCTTAAAAAGGATGAACTTAAAGAAGAGTGGATTTCTACCGCTAAGGAGGATCGGAAAGATTTCCTCACAGATGAGGAGAAGGAAGAAATTGACCGGAATATGGAGAATAAAGATTATGATGCTGTGATTGACATCTTAAAGAAAAATGCCGGTGAGACGGAAATCAGCGAGGATGTCAAAAATGGTATTGGTAACTTGACTCTTCTTGACGCAGAAACAAACCGTTCTTATGGCAACAGCCTTTTCTGCACGAAGCGAAGGATAATAATAGACAGAATCAAGCAAGGTGTATTCGTACCTATTGCAACGCAGTATATCTTCTCGAAGTTTTACGATGACAAGGGAACCAATCGCTCCGTTTGGTCAAAGGATGATATGGAGTCATACCAGAAATATATTGTGAATTTGTTGGACGAGTATTTACCTGCATATAAATAATAGAACATATGGATTATAGATATTCATTTACAGACCTTTTTGTAAAAGAGGTTGATTTTGACAAAGATAGAAAAGTAAAAGTTTCAAGCATTGTCATTCCCCAGATTCAGCGTCCTTATGCACAGGGACGCACTGATGGCGTCTGCACATATATCAGAAATACTTTCCTTGATGAAATATTTGATAGTTTGAAAAATGACAAGGACGAAATATTCGATTTAAATTTCATCTATGGTATCATAAAGTCCAATAACGATGAGTTTAAATTAGAATTGCTAGATGGTCAACAACGTTTGACAACTCTTTTCTTGTTGTATTGGTATATTGTCAACGCTGAGTTGGATACAGATGATGGCAACAATGTGTTTGTAAGAGAATGTCTCTCAAAATTCTTGTATGAGACGAGAGCCACATCCACAGTCTTTTGTCAGGAGTTGGCATCGTATAAAGTGAGCTTGGGAGAAAAAACTCCTTCGGAGAAAATTCGCAATTCTAAGTGGTATTTTAAATCATTCGACAGAGATAGTACCATTTGTGCTATGCTGACAATGCTTGACGCCATACATAGCAGATACATTTTATTGGAGGGGAAAAAGCTTTATGGAAAGCTTCAAAATCTCCAGTTTTATGTGAAGTCTCTTGGTGTATTCAATCTCTCTGAGGAGTTATACATCAAGATGAATGCTCGCGGATTGCAACTTAGTCCCTTTGAGAACTTTAAGGCAGACTTGACTAATTTTGTCTCGAACAATAAGTATGACAAGTTTAAGGAGTTAGTTCCTCTTTACAAGAAAAACTCTACCGATCAAGTTCCATTTCATTTTAACTTCTCTGTCAAAATGGATGCCAAATGGGTAGACATTTTCTGGAAGATGGGAGCGGAAGATTTTGATGATGCATTCATGAGTTTCTTCTCCAGATTCTTTGCATGCAAATATATAATTGCAAGTAAGAATGAAGTCAGCGACCGAGATATGCGTGCCGACAAGACGATTAAAGTTTTTTATACCAATGCTGAAGAAAAAATTGGCAATAATGAATATTTAGGATTCAAGGCCTTTGAAATGTTGCTGAATAATCATCCGGAATATATCGTAACATTAGACAAGGTTCTTGATGTATTGTATCAATACGACTGCAAATCACCTGACAAACTAATCTCCAAACAGCTGCTTCCTGTATGGGACAAAAGTTCAGATGGAGATATGGATGATTTCTACTGTAACACTTCTTCCAAGATGAGCCATGTAAAACTTATTGCGTTGTCAGCTGTCATTGAATATATTGATGCTATGGATTGTTTTAATCAGGAAACGTTTGAACAATGGATGAGAGTTGTTTGGAATGTTATTGAAAACACAAATATCGACAGTTTGACACCTGTTTCCTCTCTTGTACGCAAGTTCTCTGCTGTTATACATTTCATAGCGGAAGGAATGGACGATGCAAACTCAATTTATGATGCATTGAGCAGATGGCATGATGAGAACTCAACTGATAGAGAAAACCGAGCCTTACTTGAAGAAGTGGAAAAAGCGAAACGGATTGCCGAGGATGCATCATGGGAAGATTTGTGGAAGAGTGTAGAAAACCATCCTTATTTCAAGGGTATGGTAACATTCTTTTATCGTCCAGATATGACTCAACAAGAATATTCACATAATGCTGATTTTGCCAAAGAAATGTTTGAAGGCGAGGGTATTACGAAGTCATACACAGCAAAACATATTCTCATAAGAGCTATAGTTAGTCAATTTAGCACTTGGGGAGAAATAAATCAGTTATATATTACTGAACGAGCGGAAAATAACAAATATTTGAAAAATATCCTTGCATCTAACGAGAAGGTACGGAAAATGCTGACTGATGTATTAAGTAGAAATACAGTTGATGATGTTAAGGCTGCGCTCCAATCATACATAGACAATGCGGATGGGCCGCAACCATGGCAAGGTGCCAATGAACATGACATTGCGGCATTTCGTATGGCTACGGATCGCTTGCGCCATGATATAAAGATGTATGACTGGATAGCCAGTGAAGAACTCTCACAAAAAGCTTGTTTCCGTGTTTATTTGTATGTAGGGCATATTATGTTTGCAGTACCAAGAAGACAATATGCTAAAATAGCACTTGATACAGACCGTGGATGTATGGCACATGATTTATGTGAAAATTATGGGTTCACATTTTACGATGAAAACCAGAAAAAAATGTATGATAAGTATAAGGACTGTTTTGGAAACGATGTTTGGGTAAAACAAGACAGAGAAAAATGCTGCGTATGGATTGGTTTTGACCAAAATCATAAGCTTAAGATTCAAATTGAATGTAACACTAAGAAGTATGCAAAGGAATTACTAAACATATTTGGAAATAGTAGCTATATTGATGAAGATGAGAAATGGGTTCAGTTACCTGATTTGTATCATGGATCGAAGAAGAATACTTATAAAAAATTATGCAAGGTGGTTGAATCTGTCTTTGAGGTAATTCCTGAGGAATAAGAAATACTATGGCAATTAAGAAATCTCAATTATATAGTGCGCTCTGGGAGTCATGCAACGCCTTGCGTGGCTCTATGGATGCCAGTCAGTACAAGGATTATGTGCTGATAGTGCTCTTTGTAAAGTATCTGTCCGATAAGGCTGGACAACCAGGCTTCCGTCTCAAGGTGCCCGAAGGTTGCAGCTTTAAGGATTTTGTTGCGTTGAAACAAGACGACAAGATTGGTGAGAAGATGAACACCAAACTCGAGGCTATTAAGGAAATGAACGCCCGTCAGATTGGTGACCTTGCACTTCCCAACTTTAATGACCCTACAAAGCTGGGTAGTGGTAGGGCAATGGTAGATACCTTGTCGCGGCTTATCGGTGTGTTTGAAAACGATGCACTCGACTTCTCACGCAACCGTGCTGCCGATGATGACCTATTGGGTGATGCCTACGAATATCTGATGAAGAACTTCGCTGCAGAGAGCGGCAAGAGCAAAGGACAGTTCTATACGCCTGCCGAAGTGAGCCGTGTCATGGCAAAGGTGCTCCGCATCCATGAACTTGACCGTGCCGAACAGACCATTTATGACCCTACATGTGGCTCAGGTTCGCTTCTTCTCCGTGCTTTGGCAGAGGCAAGCAATCACCGTGTTTCTATTTGCGGACAGGAAAAGGACAGCAGCACGGCTGCCTTGGCAAAGCTGAACATGCTCCTGCATGGAGTGAGCAATGCGGAAATCAAGGTTGGCGATACCCTTGTTGATCCACAATTCAAGCAATACGGTATGCTGAGTACCTTTGATGTATGTGTGGCAAACCCGCCTTTCTCCATGAAGAACTGGTTTTCTTCGGGTATGGAGAACGATCCATATAACAGATGGACTACCAATCTGCTTCCACCTGCCAAGTGTGGTGACTATGCCTTCCTCCTGCATCTTATCAATTCCATGAAAGCTGAAGAAGGACGTGGCGCCTGCATCTTGCCTCACGGTGTGCTGTTCCGTGGAAATGCAGAATATGACATTCGCAAGCATATTATACAGAAACGATACATAAAAGGCATCATAGGCTTGCCTGCAAACATTTTCTTTGGTACAGGTATTCCTGCCTCTATCATCAT
>ENA-ORSA01001642-ORSA01001642.1-human-gut-metagenome-genome-assembly--contig:-NODE-1642-length-17979-cov-3.046920_pt1 | contig 17979 bp, 16 predicted proteins | sample MGYA00242179_ERZ509142 | MGnify/ENA primary metagenome ERZ509142 (study PRJEB26280, sample SAMEA2338659) | human gut metagenome | biome: human gut; feature: human-associated habitat; material: faeces... | reverse complement strand
CCCGCCGTCGCCGCCGTCCGGCCCGCCGTCCGGCACATATTTTTCACGGTGAAACGCTACGCAGCCGTCGCCGCCGTCCCCCGCTTTGATAAAAATTCTCGCTTTATCTATAAACACAGCCAATCCTCTCTTTCTTGATGATTATAGCAGTAGCCGGCTTTGTTTGGCAATCTCTTTGCCGGTTTCTCTTTCTTTGCCGCCGGTGTTCTTTTTATTTTGCGGCAAAATCCGGTTCTTATTTCTCTGATTTTCTCTTTTCCCTAACAAACCGCTTTCACCGCCATTTTTAACATGATATACTAAGATTAAGGTTTTCAGTTATTATGAAAAAACGGGAGGAAATACAAAATGAAAAAAGCACTCAGCTGTTTCTGTGCGGTTTTGCTGGGCTGCGCGGCGCTTGTGGGCTGTGCAAACAACCAACAAACCACGGCCAAGTCGGACTCTGCGCCGGAAAAATCCGCCGCACAAACTGCCGAGCCCAAAAGCCCGCTGCCGGACGGCATTTTCCCGATGGATCTTGTTTTTGCCAGCGGTGTTGGCGGCTGGAGCAGCACGCTGACCCTCAAACAGGACGGCACGTTTACAGGCTCGTATCACGATTCCGAAATGGGCAGCACGGGAGACAGCTACCCCGGCGGCACTGTGTATGTTTGCGAATTCAGCGGCAGCTTTACGGACATTAAAAAGGTGGATGATTACACCTATACCATGAAACTGGATCAGGTAAAAAGCCAAAAAGAAGCCAACGAGGAATGGATTGAAGACGGCGTTCGCTACATCGCCTCCCGGCCTGCGGGCGTGGAAGAGGGCGAAAACTTTACGCTGTACTTCCCGCAGACGCCTACCGAAGGGCTGTCCGAAGATTTTTTGAGCTGGTGGCCCAAGCGCTTTGATTTGGACAACAAGCCCACCACGCTTTCCTGCTATGGCCTGTTCAATGAAAAAACGGGATTCGGCTTCTTCTCCGAAGACAAATGACGGAAAACGGGGTTCTTTAAACCGCATACCAAAAACAAAGCTTATCCTATGGCAAAACGCCGGGGATAAGCTTTTTTCTTGCCGTTTTATTTTTGAAAATTATCAGGAGAAATTGTGTGCAAAAAACTCTTTAACCTGTTGCACGATATATTTCCCCTATTTTCGTAAGCGTGTGGGAGTGGTTTTATTGATTCGGCGCATTGCCATTGACGGTTCTTCCCTTTTTCTCCGCACTACACTTTTTTACAAAAGGGCAGGATTGAAAACGGCGCATTCTTTCGGTTGCCAGCATAGGCTCTTTTTGGGCCAACCATCTCCTGCTCTCCGGCTTGTATCAACATAGGATCGGTTGCCGAAGCGCAACAGTTTTCTCCCCTTTTTTCATGAACATCTCCTGTTCGCTAAGCGTTGTTTTCCTATGGCAAACAGGTCGCTTAAAATTTCCCGATACAGACAATAACCTCTGCTTTTTTGCTGCTTTTTCTTCTCTTATTCGTTTTTATCGAGCGCGTTCCCCATATAAAAAGCCCCGGCATACAACGTATCCCGAGGCTGTTTTTATGCTTTGTATCGGCAAAAGGATTGATTTAACGCAATCACACAATGCCCTGTGCCAACATCGCGTCTGCCACTTTGATAAAGCCGGCGATGTTTGCGCCCACCACCAGGTTATCTTCAAAGCCGAATTCTTTGGCGGCGTTGGAAGCGTTCTGGTAGATGTTTTTCATGATATTTTTCAGTTCGTCATCCACGCGTTCAAACGTCCAGGACAGACGAGCCGCATTCTGCGCCATTTCCAAACCGGATACCGCTACGCCGCCGGCATTGGAGGCTTTGCCCGGAGCAAACAGAATGTTATGATCGATGAAATAGTTGGTTGCTTCCAGCGTGGACGGCATGTTTGCGCCTTCCGCCACGGCAAAGCAGCCGTTTGCCACCAAGGCTTTTGCGGATTCTTCATCCAGTTCGTTCTGCGTTGCGCACGGCAAAGCGATATCGCAAGGCACTTTCCAGATGTTTTTGCAGCCTTCGTGGAATTCTGCGGTTTCCACGCGTTCTGCATAGACATGAATGCGCAGGCGTTCATCTTCTTTCAGATGACGCATGGTTTCAAAATCAATGCCGTTCGGATCATACACATAGCCGGTGGAATCGCTCATTGCCAGCACTTTCGCGCCCAGGCTGATGGCTTTTTCCGCCGCATACAGGGCCACGTTGCCGCTGCCGGAAACAAGCACTTTCGCGCCTTCAAAGCTCTTGCCTTTGGCTTTGATCATGTTATCGGCAAAATATACCAAGCCATAGCCGGTGGCCTGCGTGCGGGCCAAGCTGCCGCCGTAAGGAATGCCTTTGCCGGTCAAAACAGAGGTAAATTCGTTGGTGATGCGTTTATATTGGCCATACAGGTAGCCGATTTCGCGGCCGCCTACGCCGATATCGCCGGCCGGCACGTCGGTATCTGCGCCGATATGACGATACAGTTCCGTCATAAAGGACTGGCAGAAGCGCATGATTTCCGCATCGGATTTGCCTTTGGGATCAAAATCGCTGCCGCCTTTGCCGCCGCCCATGGCCAGGCCCGTTAAGCTGTTTTTAAAAATCTGTTCAAAGCCCAAAAATTTAATTACAGACAGGTTTACGCTGGGATGGAAACGCAGGCCGCCTTTGTATGGGCCGATGGCGCTGTTGTATTCGATTCTGTATCCGCGGTTTACCTGGGGTTTGCCCTCATCATCCATCCACGGCACACGGAACATGATCTGGCGCTCCGGCTCTACCAACCGTTCCAAAATCTTGGCGTCTACCAAGTCCTGGCGTTTTTCAAACACGGGTTCGAGGGAATTGAAAACCTCTTTAACCGCCTGTAAAAACTCCGGCTCGTTTCCGTTTCTCTTTTTTACGATCTCATAAACGTCTTGAACATAGGACATTGTACTAACTCCTCCCGAGTTAAAGATTTGAGCCTACAAAAAAACTTCCTTTTTCTTTTACCACAATCATCTAAAATGCGCAACAAAACCATCTCTATATTTTTGTTATGTTTTTATTGTTTTTCTTTTGTTTTCTTTGTATTGTGTGCAAAATCGCAAAAAATTTCACATGGACACTGCTCACATTTGGGGTTTCTGGCGCTGCAAACGCGTCTTCCGTGCCAAATAAGCCAGTGGTGCGCGATGCTCCACTGCTCTTTGGGAATGTTTTCCATCAGCTGTTCTTCGGTCTTTTTCACGTCTTTTGCCTTGGCCAGGCCCAGCCGGTTTGCCACGCGAAACACATGCGTATCCACGGCAATGGCATCTTGTCCAAAAGCGTTGGAGACCACCACATTGGCCGTTTTACGCCCCACGCCGGGCAGGGTTTGCAAAACATCGCGGTCCGCCGGCACCTCGCCGCCGTATTGCTCGGTTAAAATGCGGCAGGTTGCCACGATGTTTTTGGATTTGGTCGCGTAAAACCCACAGCTTTTGATATAGGGCGCCAGCTGTTCCGGCGTCAGCTGCGCGATGGTTTTGGCATCCGGATAATCGGCAAACAGCGCCGGCGTCACTTTGTTTACCTGCTTGTCCGTACACTGTGCGGAAAGAATGGTGGCGATCAGCAATTCAAACGGGCTGGTAAAATCCAGCCCGGGCTTTGCATCCGGATAGGCGGTTTCCAGTGCTTTGAGTATATTGCTATATTTTTCCCGCTCTTTGGCGGATTTTTTTCTTGCCATAGAGATTCCCCTCCTGCCCTTTATTATACAGGGGAAAACAGGCGGTTTTCAATGGATCAATCGCCTTTTTTCAAGCTGCGCACCAGCGTTTCCATCTGCGCATATTGTTCCGGGCTCAGCATAGGACCCACAGAGCGCATAAAATTTTCCAGCCCGGCCGGATCAAACTGCCCGGCCTGTTTTTGGGCGCGCGCCGTTTCAAACAATTCCCGCTTCAATTCATCCGCGCTTTTCCCCCGGTTTTGCTCCACGGTTTTACAAAAAAACGCCTGCCGTTCTTTATCCAGTGTTCCGGGGTCTGTAAAGGGCACAGCGCCCTTTTTATTTTTGGTATCGCGCAATTTTTTTATCATCGGATACGCCTCCTTTTTCTATTGGTATGCTATGCGGCCGTGCTTTGGATGTTTCCATGCACATGGATCAAAAACGCGCATAGGATACAAACAAGGAGGTATGTGTTATGTCTGCATTGCGTTATGATCATCTGCCGGAGCAGATTCCGGAAAGCGCCCCGGAATTTAAAACGGAGGTCCGTTCCGCGCCTCTGTCCGCTGCGCCGGAGCGTGTGCCGGTGGATGCTGCGCCGTACGAAACCGCGCCTATGGGCAATCCCATGGCGCAGCTTTTGCCGCAAATTTTGGAAACCCTGCCAAACGGCGGTGAAATGGCACAAACGCTGCAGCAGGTTTCCCAAATACAAGCACTGTTTTCCACACAGGGGCATCCGGGCGAACAGAAAAACGCGCTTTCTTCGCTATGGCCGCTTTTGATGAACCTACCAAACACTCCTTCTGCCGGTTTGCAGAAAAATGGGCAGATGATACAGCTGATGCCGATGCTTATGCAAATGATGCAGTGCACTTCTGGCACAAAGGACAGCGCTACCTTTAACCCCGCTATGCTTACTACGCTTATGTCGATTTTGCAAACAAAATAGCTTTATAAAAAGCAAACGCCCCGGCCAAAAGCGGAGCGCATTTTAAGAAAAGCATGGTATGAAATACAAAGCTCCGGCCGGTTTTCGGCATCGCCTGCACAAAGCATCGTTTGTATCTCGGATAAAATTGTCATATAGGTTTTAGCCGCTTTCGGCCTTTCCCCGCTGGTCGGCACGTATTTTGCCTATGAAAAAAGCGCCTTAAAAGGCGCCTTTTTTTATTTGGATAAAACTTCCAGTGCTTTTTGCAGCTGTGTATCGTTTTGGTCTGTCAATTCCACGGTGCCGTTTTGCACCTCCGCCGGCAAAGACACCTTTTCATTCGGTTCGATGCCCACTTCGTGAATCGCGTTGCCGTTGGGCGAATAATACGACGCGGTGGTCAATTTCAAATAGCCGCCCCAGCTTAAATCAAAATGGGACTGGATAATGCCCTTGCCGTAGGTTTTTTCGCCGATGACGGTAGCCCGATTATAATCTTTCAATGCGGCAATGAGAATTTCCGAAGCAGAGGCCGAGTTGCCGTTGCACAGCACAGCCATCGGAAAATCCGCCGCGGAAGCGTCGCTTTTATACTCTTTGGACTGCCCGTTTTTATCCTTGATAGACATAATCGTACCCTCCGGCAGCAGTTCATCTGCAATTTCCACGGCATAATCCACAAAGCCGCCGGGGTTATCCCGCAAATCCAACACCAGCTTTTGCATGCCTTTTTCCTGCAATTCCTTTACGGCCGCCTGATATTCCGTCAGCGCAGAGCCGCTGAATTCATCGATTTTGATATAGCCGACGGTATCCGTCAGCATACGGCAGGTTATATAATTGATCTGTACGGTTTTGCGCTTCATGGTAAATTCTTTCTTTTGCCCGTTACGCTCCACGGTGATGCTCACTTCCGTGTCCTCTTCGCCGCGGATTTTGCCCGTCACCTTGCTTAAATCTGCCGAGGCGGACAGGTCTATCTCTTCGCCGTCCACCGCGATGATCACATCGCCTTTTTGCAGACCGGCCTGCTCGGCAGGCGTTCCTCTATATACCTGTGCGATCACGGGCCGCATGGATTTATCCATCGATGCCAACACGCCGATGCCGCTGTATTGCCCCTCCAGCGTTTCATTATAGGCCTGCTTTTCCTCTTTGTTCATATACATGCTGTATGGGTCGCCCAAGGCCAGCACCGACCCGTGGAGCACGCCCTCTTCCAATTCCTCATCGGAAACATCTTTATAATAATATTGTTGTATAATGCCCTCAATCTCCGCCAACTTCGCGTCCGATGCGCCGCTGCCCCGGCCGATGAAAAGGCCGCCCGCACAGGAAAGCAGCAAAGACAGCACCCAGAGAATCGCAACAACGATTTTGCCCGGTTTCTGTTTCACGATGCACACCTCTTTTTGTCTCAATGGGACTATCATACCATGTTCGTCAAGTATTATTCAACCAAATAAAAAAGGCGGGGGAATCCCCCGCACTTTTTTCTGTTATTTGCCTGCCCTGTAAGCGGCCAATACCATGGCCTGGTGCACGGGGCACTGCTTGTTACCGCAATGGGTTTTGCTCTTGTAGAAATGGATACAATGGTGGCCGTTAAAGCCGTTGTTTGTAATGCTCTGCCCGGCATGCGGCATGCCGTTGATGGAAGCGGCAAACACCCTGTTTTTGTATACCACCCAAACAGCCCTGCGCGCCCAGCTCCATTTTCCGCCGTAGACGGATTTCATAATATCCGTATCCTTTTGCGTCAAAGGTTCGCTATCGATATGGTTATGACCATACAAGCGGCGCTCTCTCCAGGATTTGCCCGTTTTCACGTCGATGATGGTATATTCCGCGCCGCGCGGGATGATTTTGTTCACTTCGCTCCATTCCGTCATTTCAACCCGGCCTTTCACCTGGCTCTTTTCGGAAATGGTCAGCACGATGTTGTTATCGCCATACAAAGAGGCCAATGTCTGCCCGCCGGCCACGCCGTCCGCATCGGTCTTGGCGGCCTTTTGGAAGGCCTTGACGGCCTCTTCCGTGGCGCCGTCGTAGGTGCCGGAAGCGGCGCCCGTCATAAACCCGCGCTTGATCAGCTCATTTTGTGCTTTTACAACCGCCTGGCCGCTCATGCCTTTTTTCAAAATACGCACTTCTGTTTCTCCGGTAAACGCATTGGTAACGGAAATTTGGTCCTTAGCCACATAGCCGGATTTTCCGCCATAGCTTACCTGATACCACCCCGGCGTAAAATCCGTTACCTTTACGCCGTTGCCGCAGGAAAGCTTGGAAACTTCCGCCGCGTTTGCCTCTGCCTTTTCACGCAGGGGCGTATTGTCGTGCAAAATGGTGCCGTTTCGGCCCTCATCGCCCACCACAAACAGGCAGCTCTGGTGCACAAAGCCATCCATAATGCCAAATTTGGTGCGGTACCATTCGCCCTCCAGCGTAACAACCTCCACCGTGGTGCCGATTGTCAGCTGTGTGAGCTCCTCTGCCTGCATGCTGGGCTGTTCGCGCAGCTTTGCGCCATCCACATACACGCGGGCTTTGCCGTTTTCGCTGGTGGCCAGTTCGGAATCGTCTTTATCTTTGAGCAAACCAATGTCAATGTCCGTATCGCCGTTTTCCACGACGCCTTCTTCTTCTCCAGAGCCACCTACGAAAAACAAGGGATTGCCGGAATTCAGCGCGTTGATCGCCTCCTCTTCGGAAGCGTGCACCTGGCGTTCTTTTTCAGACGCATCGGTAGCGGCCGTGCTTTGGTCCGTTGCTGCCCCGGTTGCAAACAACCCAGCCACCGTGGCCGTGGAAAGCAAGAGGGCCAGCAGCCTTTGTTTTTTCATTCGATCTCCTTCCTTTCTATGTTACAATCTCATGACAAATTTTCATCTTTTGATCGCAAATTTTGCAAATTGTTTTGCGTTGGCTACATTTTGCCAACAACCTGTAAATATTATACGGGTCTATAAACAATTGGTCAAATGAGAAAATAGGAGAAAATCGAAGCATTCGGGATCTATTTTGAAAATTCGCGTGTTTTCCCTTATATTACATAATTGTTACAAACCGATCAAATTTCTGATAATTTTTGTTTTATCGACAAAAAATCATCAAACGAATCCGGTTTTTTTCTGGGATCGCGCAGCAGCGCTGCGGGGTGGAACGTGGCAATGACGTGCCGTCCCTGCTTTTCAAACCATTGGCCGCGCACTTTGGTAATGCGCATGTCTTTGGAAAACCAGTTGTTCAGCGCCGTTGCGCCCAGCAACACGATGATTTTGGGATTTACCATTTCAATCTGCTTTTCCAAATAACCGATACAGGCAGCCACTTCATCCGGCTTTGGCACCCGGTTTGCCGGCGGCCTGCATTTTACGATGTTGGAAATATAGACCTGTTCACGCGTTAAGCCGATGGTATCCAGCATTTGATCCAACAGCTTTCCGGCAGCGCCCACAAAGGGCAGGCCCTGTTTATCTTCTTCGGCGCCCGGCCCTTCGCCGATGATCATAATATCGGCATTTAAATTGCCGTCTCCGGGTACGGTGTGCATTCTGGCCTGGCAAAGCGGACAGGCCCGGCACGCCTGAATTTCCTGCAACAGCAGTTGATATTCTTCCATCATTTCCTCCTCATTTGCGCTGCGCGCACCACATGTTCCAACAACAGCCAGCTGGTTACCCCGCCAAGGCCGCCGGGCACCGGCGTTACCGCGGCCGTTTTTTCCACATCCTGCGTATCCACATCGCCGCACAGCGCGCCGGTTTCGTCCACGTTGATGCCCACATCCACCACAACGGCGCCGGGCTTTACATAGTGCCGGTTTACCATTTTGGCCCGGCCCACCGCAGCCACCAGAATATCGGCGTTTGCACATACCTCCGGCAGATGCGCGGTTTTGCTGTGGCAAAGGGTCACGGTGGCATTTTTATGCAGCAGCAGCATAGACAGCGGCTTTCCCACCACCAGGCTCCGCCCTATGACGGCGATGTTTTTCCCTTGCAGCTCGATTTTTTCATACGCCAGCAGGCGCACCACCGCCTCCGCCGTGCAGGGGGCAAAGCCCGTTTGGTCATCCACAAACACTTTGGCCAGGTTTTGCCGGGTCATGCCGTCGATGTCCTTTTCCGGCAGCAGGCTTTCCACCACCCGCTCCTCGTCGATATGGCGGGGCAACGGGCGAAACAGCAATATGCCGTGCACAGACGGGTCATCATTGAGCGCCTGCACCGCTTGCAAACATTGCGCCGTGCTGCTCTGTTCTTCCAGCACCACATGGTGCACTTCAATGCCCACCTGCTCTGCTTTTTTCATGGCAGAACGCTCATAGGCAATGTCGTCTTCGCGCCGGCCCACGCGCAAAATCGCCAGCTTTGGCGCAACGCCTTCGGCCTTAAGCGCTAGGCAGTTTTGTTCTATCTCTTTACGAATGCTTTTGGCGCATTCCCCGCCCTTGATCAACGGCATAATGCTTCCCCTACCTTTTGTATCAATGTTTCGCATTGCGCGGTTCCGCGCTCCAACACATCCCGGCTTTCGGCATACAGCGTTTCCGCCTTGGCCCTGTCTTTCATCAGCTGGGCATTGACCCATACATTCATCGCCGCGCACTGCATGCAGGCACGGGCCATCGCTGCCGCACAGCCCAAATCGCTGATGACAAGCTTGCTGATATGCCCCGAAAGCGCCTGCAAAGACGCAGCCACCTCTGCCCCGGTTTGCAAAATTTTCATCGGGGGCTGCGCCGCCCGGCATAGGCAGGTTTCCAAAACCGCCTGCTTTTTCTCTTTTTGCTGTTCGGTTTCCGCCGGCATTCCGTAGGCCTTGGAAAGCGGTTCAAACGCGGCCGCATCCTCATCCATACAATGCAGCAAAATTTGGCGGCTTTCTTCCAAAGATTCCAGCTGTGCTTTGAGCATTTCATCCACCGGGATAAACTTTTTCTTGCCCCTGGTCAATTGAACGGCCATGCCGCCCAGGCAAGCCGCCAATGCGCCTGCCAACGCGCTGGCGCCGCCGCCGCCCGGCACCGGGCTTTTGCTGATTAAAGCCGTACAAAACGACTGAATATCCTGTTCCGCTAACATCCGTAACTCCCCTGTTAGTTTATTTTTCTCATTGTACCAACTCCCCTTTTAAAACTCAACGGCAGAAATATGTTTCTGTCCGGAAAAGCGAAAATACACACGCTGTTTTCGCCCTGTCCACCACCGTTGTTTTTCATAGGGCCGATCGTTAAAACCGTCGTTTTGGCTTTATTTACATCAACGATTTTTGTGAATTGTATTTTGACGCATACGGGGGCGTTTTCATCACGATCCGTAGGCAATGCTTTCCTTTATAAAAAATACAGTGTATGCTTGCTATTTTTCCACACAAAAAGAGCCGGGAAACTCCCGGCTCTTTGGAAACGGATTTGCTTAGCCGTTGTAGACCTTTTCCAACAGTTTGTCAACATAGGCGTTGACTTCTTCAGAGGTCTGCAATTCCAGCGCTTCCTCAGCGGCCTTTTGCATTTCTGCAAAGTTGGACTTACGGATGAGGTTTTTGATCGTCGGGATGGAGCCCGCGCTCATGCTGAATTCATCCAGGCCCATGCCGAGCAGCAACGCAGCGCCTTTTTCATCGCCGGCCAATTCGCCGCAGACGCCGGTCCATTTGCCTTCCTTATGGGAAGCGTCGATGACCATCTTAATGGCGCGGATGACGGACGGATGCAGCGGCTGATACAGATCTGCGATCATTTCGTTGCCGCGGTCTACGCCCAAGACATACTGCGTCAAGTCGTTGGTGCCGATGGAGAAGAAGTCCACGATCTTTGCAAATTTCTCTGCATTGATGGCTGCGGACGGCGTTTCCACCATGATGCCGATTTCCAGGTTTTCGTCAAACGCTTTGCCTTCGTTTTTCAGTTCGGCTTTGCATTCGTCGATGATGGCATACATCTTGGTGATTTCTTCAACGGAGATAACCATCGGGAACATCACGCGCAGTTTGCCGAAAGCACTGGCGCGCAGCACGGCGCGCATCTGCGGTTTGATGATATCCAGACGATCGAAATACATACGGATTGCACGCCATCCCAAAAACGGATTCATCTCTTCCGGGAACTTGATGCAGTCGGCTGCTTTGTCGCCGCCGATATCCAGCGTACGGATGATCACAGCGCCGGGCGCCATGGCTTCCGCAGCCGCTTTGTATGCTTCAAACTGCTCGTCTTCGCTGGGCAGCGTCGGACGGGACATATACAAGAATTCCGTACGGAACAGGCCAACGCCTTCCGCGCCGTTTTCTTTGGCGCCTTTGCAGTCGTTCGGCGATGCGATGTTGCCCACAACTTCCACTTTGTGGCCGTCGGTGGTTACAGCTTCCAGCATCTTCACAGCATCCAGCTGACGCTTGTGTTCGAGGAAATCTTCCAGCTTTTTCTTGCCTTCTGCCATTTTTGCATCGTCCGGGTTTACCATAACGTCGCAATCCACAGCATCCAACACAACCATATCGCCGTGTTTCACTTTGGACAGCACATCGCCGGTGCCCACGATGGCCGGCAGGCCCATGATGCGCGCGATGATGGAGGTATGGCTGGTACGGCCGCCCAACTGGGTAACAAAGCCTTTTACATAGTTCATATCCATCGTTGCGGTATCAGAGGGGGTCAAGTCGTTGGCAAACACAACCACTTCTTCATCCAGCTGATCCAGGGATACACGCACGTTGCCCACCACATTGTCCAAAATGCGGCCGCCCACGTCTTTGATGTCGGCTGCGCGTTCACGCAGGGATTCATCATCCAAAGAAGCCAGCATGGCAGAAACTTCTTCCGTTGCTTCCGCGACGGCTTTGTCCGCATGCATCATGCCGTTGTTGATCTTGTCCATCACGGCATCTTCCAAGGTGGGGTCGTTGAGCATCATCAGGTGCGCACGGAACACGTCCGCCTCTTTGGCGCTCAGGCGTTTTTCCGTGGTTTCGATGATGTCGTTAAGCTGCGCTTCGGTTTCCGTTACGGCCTTGCGGAATTTTTTAACTTCCGCTTCGCATTCGGAAGCGTCTTTCAGCAGCGCTTCGTTGATAACGACTTCTTTTTGTTCCAATACAAATGCTTTCCCGATTGCAATACCGGGAGACGCAATAATACCTTTCATTCTTGGCACCTCTTATCTGATTATTGTAATTCTGAAAAGAACTTTTCTACCCAAATGTCAAATGGCGGCCTGGGGTATACTACCCCGGCCGCACATTCTTTTGAAATTATTCTTCCAGGTTGTCCAACAGATCGATAAGAGCGTTCAATGCTTCCTGTTCGTCTTCGCCGGTGCAGGAAATGGTAATTTCGCTGCCGTTGCTGGCGCCCAAGCTCAAAACGGAGATGATGGATTTTGCATTGCCTTCCTTACCATCTTTTTTGATTTTGATGGTGCTCTTAAATTTCGCAGCTTTCTGCACGAACAAAGAAGCCGGACGGGCATGCAGGCCAGTCTCATTCTTCACAACAAAGTTTTTTTCGACCATTTCTAATTCCTCCTGTAAATTCCCCGGCCCGATTAGCCAGCCAGGTTAAATTCTGCTTTGATATCTTTGCACGTATCGGCAATCATGCCCATGCAATGTTCTTTGATTTCCTGCAACGACATTGCACCGCGCATACCCAGCGCTTCGATCAGCATCGGCAGGTTTACGCCGCTCAAACACTCGATATTCGGGGTTTTGCCGTCCACTTCGCGGTTGATGTTTGCAGCCGTTACGTTGCACGGCGTACCGCCGAACAGGTCCACGAAAACGAGAACGCCGTCGTCACATACGATTTCATCCAGCTTGTTACGAACTTTTTCGTTGAAAGATTCGAAGCTGTCATCAGCGGCCAAGCCGATGGAATACAGGCCTTCCTGCGGTCCCATGATCAGATCTACACTGGAAACGATTCCAGCTGCCATGTTGGCATGGGTGACAATCAGTACTTGCATCATTGTAGGTCACTCTCCTAATATAATAAATCTTTTATCTTGCGCAAAACGATTCCGCGTTTTGCAACATTCCACTACGAATTAGATTATATATTGTAACCGAAGGCATTGTCAATGAAAAAAGGCAATCCGATGGCTGAAAAACACAATTTCGTTCCTTGGGAAACCGCAGTACATAGGGCAAAAAAGAGAATAAAAAATTTTTGTGCATCGCGGGTTTGGTTATTGCGTTTTTTCCCGCGATAACCATAAAAGCGCCGCCTGCAGCGCGTCGTCCTCCGTTTCCGTTTCGGCCCAGCCCGGCAGCGCCCCGCTTACAACCGTAAGATCCGGCACAACGCCTTTGCCGTGGATTGCCGTATCGTCCGCCAAACGATATTCCGCCATGGTGTATTTTAGCCCGGAGCCGTCGCCTAAGGATTTCATCTTTTGCACAACGCCTTTTCCGTAGGTGGTTTCGCCTATGATCATTGCCCGATTGTGCTTTTGCAGCACGCCCGCAAAGATTTCCGCAGCCGAGGCGCTTTGCCCATCGGTCAACACCACCACCGGCATGGTATAGCGCTGCCCTTTTTCCGTTTTGTAATGCGTCTGCTTTCCTTTGGCCTCATACAGGCGCAAAATCTCCGTTTTTTCCGGCAAAAATTCATCCAGCATGGCCAAAACGGCCTCCATCCTGCCGCCGGGATTGTGCCTTATATCTATCACCACGCCGTTGTCCGTTGCCACCTGTGCCATCGCCTCGGCAAACGCCTGCTCCACATTTTCCTGCACAAATGAGCGGATGCGGATATAGCCGTATGCCCCCGGCATTGTTTTGGCCACCACCGGCGGCAGCGGCTCTGTTTCTTGCGGAATGACGACGATTTCCCGCTCCATCCCTTCTCTTTCCACGCAAAACAGCGCCGTGCCTCCCTCTTCCGGCTGCCAATTTGCACCGGAGACCGGGTTACCGTTGATTTTGGTCACCAAATCTCCCTTGGCCAAACCCGCCTTTGCGGCCGGGCCGTTTTCCGATACCGCCGTAATGCGCCAGCCCCGTTCCGTTGTTACCATCTCCGCGCCGATGCCCACGCGGGTTTCCCCGGATAAATCCGCCAAAAGCGCCTGCATCTGCTCCGGAGAAAGCCACTGGGTATATTCGTCCTGCACGGCCTGCGCCAATGCCCGGCAGGCAGCCCGGTCCATCGTGGTGTTATCGGGAGGCGTCAACGCTTCGTTTTTCAGCGTGGATTCCACCTGTCGCGCCATGATAAACGGCCCGCGCCCTACCGTATACCCAATGCCTCCTGCCAGTAAAATCGAAACCAAACAAATGGAGCAAACCAGTCCTTTTTGTCTTTTCATTGCGCACCCCCTCTTACAGTGCATGCGCATTGCTTGGCCAAATATGCGACAAAAGAAAAAGAGACAGCATTTGCTGCCTCTTTTAAAGATCCTATGCGATTACACGCCCTGCAGATCCACCGTGACACGATATGCATCCGGCGTTGCGGCTGCTTCGTATGCCTGCTGGATGTCGCGCAGCGGGATGTATTTGCCTTCCAAAGAGTAAGAGCAGTTGATCAAGCGTTTGCTGATCAAGGTAGCGGATTCGTACCAATCGGACAGGTTGGCCACGAAGGAACCGATGATTTCCATCTTGCGATAGTGCAGTTCGTTCGGGTCTACATGCAGTTCCGGTTTCGGATAGCCGGCCGGGAAGATAACCAGTTTGCCGCGCAGGGGTTTGAGCATGTCATAGCCCTGTTTGTAAGCCAGCGTGGAGCCCACAGCCGCGATTACGGTATCTGCGCCTTTGCCGCCGGTCAAATCTTTTACAGCCTGTACCGGGTCGGTGTTTTTCGCGTCGATTACGTCAATGCCCATTTCTTTAGCGCGAGCAATCTTCTTCGGCGAAATATCGGAGATCATTACACGAGCACCGAAGGCTTTGGCAACCTGAGCGTTTACCAAGCCCATCGTGCCGGCGCCGATCACAACAACATCCTGCATCGGTTTGATGGCGCATTTGTGTGCGCAGGAAACTACCGTTGCAGCGGGTTCCAAGAAACCGGCTTCTGCAGGTGCGATTTCGTTGTTGATCGGAACAACCAGGCGCTGATCGATCACCAGGTAATCGGCAAATGCTTTGTGGGCGCCATAGTAGCCATCCGGGCCGGGGCCGCCTTTGCGGTTGTTGATGCAGTCGCTGGTCAGCCCCTGACGGCAGTTATCACACACGCCACAGTAGCCACCCATGCCGCCAACCTGCTGGCCGATTTTGAAGTTATCGTACACGTCGTCGCCTTTGGCGATGATGGTGCCGGCCCATTCATGGCCGCCTGCCATCGGGAAGCCCTGATGGTCACGCAGGCCCATCCATTGCTGATAGTCCGTAGTACAGATGTTGTTGGTAGCCATTTTGATGACGATATCCGTCGGGCCCACTTCGGGGAACGGCATTTCGTGCATCTCAGCCAGGTGTCCTTTGACGATTACGCCAAAATGAATTTTGTCAGGAAGCATAGGAAAAAACCCTCCTTAAATGATATATATTGAAGAGCTGCTTTTCAGCCCTGCAATAATCTTTATATATGTATGTGTGTTTTGTTTCGTTTATCCTTATTATGACATTTTAAATGATAAAACAAAAAGAAGATCAATATGTGGTTATATTGTATACCAATTGTGTTTTGATTGCAAATCTGCAATTGTCAATTTACAGTTAAATTGCGCAGTTTTTCTGCGGCGTTTGCGAAACAAATCGGCAGAGTTTTCATTTTTATGCCGCCGAGGCCTATGGTTTTATAAAAATGCTTTTTCTGTTTGCATGGTTTTAAGGCATCTTGCCATTGCCTGTTGAATTTTTATCTATTCCATGCAGATTATATTTTGCTTTCCTCATTCATCAGTGCGCAATATTTCCCCTGTTTTTATCGAAAGCTTTTCCGCCGCCGTATTTCTTTTGGATAACGCGTGGCAAAAGAAAAAGAGACAGCATTGCTGTCTCTTTTAAAGATCCTATGCGATTACACGCCCTGCAGATCCACCGTGACACGATATGCATCCGGCGTTGCGGCTGCTTCGTATGCCTGCTGGATGTCGCGCAGCGGGATGTATTTGCCTTCCAAAGAGTAAGAGCAGTTGATCAAGCGTTTGCTGATCAAGGTAGCGGATTCGTACCAATCGGACAGGTTGGCCACGAAGGAACCGATGATTTCCATCTTGCGATAGTGCAGTTCGTTCGGGTCTACATGCAGTTCCGGTTTCGGATAGCCGGCCGGGAAGATAACCAGTTTGCCGCGCAGGGGTTTGAGCATGTCATAGCCCTGTTTGTAAGCCAGCGTGGAGCCCACAGCCGCGATTACGGTATCTGCGCCTTTGCCGCCGGTCAAATCTTTTACAGCCTGTACCGGGTCGGTGTTTTTCGCGTCGATTACGTCAATGCCCATTTCTTTAGCGCGAGCAATCTTCTTCGGCGAAATATCGGAGATCATTACACGAGCACCGAAGGCTTTGGCAACCTGAGCGTTTACCAAGCCCATCGTGCCGGCGCCGATCACAACAACATCCTGCATCGGTTTGATGGCGCATTTGTGTGCGCAGGAAACTACCGTTGCAGCGGGTTCCAAGAAACCGGCTTCTGCAGGTGCGATTTCGTTGTTGATCGGAACAACCAGGCGCTGATCGATCACCAGGTAATCGGCAAATGCTTTGTGGGCGCCATAGTAGCCATCCGGGCCGGGGCCGCCTTTGCGGTTGTTGATGCAGTCGCTGGTCAGCCCCTGACGGCAGTTATCACACACGCCACAGTAGCCACCCATGCCGCCAACCTGCTGGCCGATTTTGAAGTTATCGTACACGTCGTCGCCTTTGGCGATGATGGTGCCGGCCCATTCATGGCCGCCTGCCATCGGGAAGCCCTGATGGTCACGCAGGCCCATCCATTGCTGATAGTCCGTGGTACAGATGTTGTTGGTAGCCATTTTGATGACGACATCCGTCGGGCCCACTTCGGGGAACGGCATTTCGTGCATCTCAGCTACATGTCCTTTGACGATTACGCCAAAATGAATTTTGTCGGGAAGCATTTAAATTCCTCCTTAATAATAATGAGAGAGAAAACCTCTCTTTTATAACTGATTGAATATAAAGGATAAAAAGTGAAACAATATATCGTTTTTAAGCATACTCCATATCGTTTGCTTTTTCAAGTTATTTTGACAGAATGCGCCCTGATTGTCTTGTCGTACTTTTAAATTTCACTACCCTGCCAAAGCTCTTCCTGCATATTTGTTTATCCTTGCGCGGGCAGGCTATCACTCGATCTCTGTGAAATATGCCCTTTCTGCCTGTTTCCCCTATTGCTGTTTTTCTTACATAAAAATTTTTTCTCCTTCCGGCATTGTTTCGGCAAAACCGCCGATTGTTTGCCCCGGGCCAAGCACCATATTGCCGGCATACCTTGTGCCGTAGTTGGCATGGGTAGACAATCTCATCCAGCGGTTGCATAGGGCCGCCACCCCACTGCACTTGCCGCGGCCGGGCCGTTTTTCTGCCGGTATAACGCCTCCTCGTTTTTTGCATAAAAAAGAGACAGGAAAATCCTGTCTCTTTTGATACGCTACAATCTCTATAAAGATTACACGCTCTGCAGATCCACCGTAACACGATAGGAGTCCGGAGTAGCAGCAGCTTCGTATGCTTTCTGAATGTCGCGCAGCGGGATGAATTTGCCTTCCAAAGAATAGGAGCAATTGATCAAACGTTTGCTGATCAAGGTAGCAGATTCATACCAGTCGGACAGATCGCAGCCGAAGGTACCGATCAACTCGAGCTTACGATAGTGCAGTTCGTTCGGATCCACGTGCAGTTCCGGTTTCGGATAGCCGGCCGGGAAGATCAACAGTTTACCACGGAGCTGTTTGAGCATTTCGTAGCCCTGTTTGTAAGCGATGGAAGAACCAACAGCCGCGATAACGATATCTGCGCCTTTGCCGCCGGTCAAATCTTTTACAGCCTGAACCGGATCGTTGTTCTTCGCGTCGATTACATCTACGCCCATTTCTTTAGCGCGAGCAATCTTCTTAGGCGAAATATCGGAGATCATTACACGAGCACCGAAAGCTTTGGCAACCTGAGCGTTTACCAAGCCCATCGTGCCGGCGCCGATAACAACAACATCCTGCATCGGCTGGATGTTTACTTTGTGAGCGCCCTGCACAACGGTAGCAACCGGTTCCAAGAAACCGGCTTCAGCCGGAGCGATGTCGTTGTTGATCGGAACGATGAGTTTCTGATCCATAACAACATAGTCAGCAAAGCGTTTTGCACCGCCGTAGTAGCCATCCGGGCCGGGGCCGCCGTGGCCGCCTACGTTGATGCAGTCGCCGGTGTGGCCCTGACGGCAGTTA
>ENA-ORSA01001636-ORSA01001636.1-human-gut-metagenome-genome-assembly--contig:-NODE-1636-length-18043-cov-3.350734_pt1 | contig 18043 bp, 14 predicted proteins | sample MGYA00242179_ERZ509142 | MGnify/ENA primary metagenome ERZ509142 (study PRJEB26280, sample SAMEA2338659) | human gut metagenome | biome: human gut; feature: human-associated habitat; material: faeces... | reverse complement strand
AGCATCAGAGATTTGAACTCTGGCGGCGCTACAAACGCCCTATCGCATTTCGAGTTTTTTGGTATATATCGCAACTGACGGTATTTATCGGAAAAAAGCGGAAGTTGTCGGAAGATGATTCGACCGACCTACGACGAAAAATGTTGAAAAAGAAGTCCTTTTTAACGTCGGAACGTCGCAATTCGAACCCGTTTCGAAATGCCGATTTTTCGGGAAAAATGAGAGAAAAACAGGCATTTTGGCACATTGGAGAGATGTAGGAGAGAAAAACAGGAGAGAACAAAAAAGCTCAATTTTCCTTATTGTTATGGGTATTTACAAAAGTGTGTTGACTAAATTTTATGCAAATTCCCCCTTGCCTCAAAAATCAAACCGTCCCTGCCTGCTGTTGATGAGTTCGAATAATGGACGGTGATTCTAGTGGATTACAGTTACGACTTTGCAAAAATCAAGGCAAACTACCCTGAAAAAATCGGGCTGGAGCAGATGCGCGTCATCTGCCATATCAGCAAAAAGACGGCGCGTTACCTGCTGACAAGCGGGCTTGTTCCCTGCATAGATACCGGCAAGAAAACCCGCCAGTACATCATCAATACAAAAGATGTTATCACGTATCTTAAAAATCGTCAATCCCAACCGGAAAAATTCTCGGCACCGACCGGGTATTACTCAGCGAGCTGGAACAAAGGCGGCAAGCCCAAAATGCTGACCTTACGGGAATGGGCAAATCTGGATACCGCCAAAAGCAGAAAGAAGTTTCAGGACTTTCTTACCCTGAAAACGCAGCCCTACAGCGATGTGCTGAGTGTTGCCGAAGCAAGCCGGTTTACCGGCTATCACCACAACACCCTGACGAATTGGTGCCATAACGGTTACATCCGATACTTTGAAATCAGTGGTGGGTATATGATTCCCAAATCTTGTCTGCTGAATTTCCTGCTTAGTCCTCATATTCTGGACAGCTATCGACCTTCTAAAAAGCTGGTTGACCTTGCGAAAGAATTCAGCCGACAGGGCAAATCGACAAAAAAGCCCACCGCCAAATGAGTGCCATAGAGAAAAGCAGCGTCCCCCGAATGTAAAACGGAGGACGCTGTTTTTATAGCCCTATTTCAACTGCTGACAATTTGTCACCAGTTGGCGCATGACTGTCATCGGCATTAGGCAGCGACATATAGCTTCTGTAATTTTTAACTGCCTACAATTTGTAGTCATTTCACAAACCGTATGCTTTGGAGCTGTTTCAGATTATGCCCTATTAAATCGAAGCATTTGAATTCTGCCACTAACAGCGGCGGCAATTTTCGCGGCTCGTCCATCATCAAACTGGGCGGCTGTTCGGAAGATTTCTTCTACTTTATTGGAAAATCCATCAAGGCGCTCCAGCGGCAGATCCACATAAGGCGCAATCAGCTTTAGCTGGGATTGCTGCGAGGTTTCAAACGGTTTTGCGGGAACCATGGCTTCCGCATTGATCGCGCGGGTGAGGGTCATCTGCCAAAGGCTTGTGCCGCTGTCATAGATGGGCGCTGTTCCTTTCCATTCCAGCGTTTCGGAATCGCGCAGGAAACCGAAGTTTCCCAAATGGCGATCCGTGTTGGCTAAGATGAAATCGGCAGCCAGCATATTGCAGACCGCTTTCCTTGCATCAGGGATTCCGACAGTCCGGCAGCAGGTGTCGAAGTGTTCCCAGTTGGAAACACCCTGCGCTTGCGGCAGCAGCCGCATAAATTGGGCGGCGGTGACAAGCTCGGTGCGGTCATTGGTAAAGCACGCGCAGGCGGACATGACCTGCCCGCCCTGCTCTATAAGCCAGTAGGGAACATGCGGCATACCAAGCGCATCATACAGAGCCGTGGCAACGATTTCGTTGTAAGGCTCCTGCTTGTAAATGCCCGATCCTGCTTTTAAGAGGATTCGTTTTCCGTCCGCAATGCGCCAGCGCTTTTGTAAAAAGCCGTCTGAGGTATTGCAGGGGGAACACAAATCCGGCTGTGCCGAGAGAACCCCCTCGCCAAACAAAGCGCGTCCCACATCGTCAGAAAAGTCGTTCTCGTAGAAATTTACATCGTGCCAGTTCTGTGGGGCATCGCAGGGCGTGACCCAATACTGGTCTGAAAGGCTCAGCCCGCTGCATTTGACAAGCAGAAGTTCGGCGTAAGGGATATGCAGCGTTTCCAAGGCGCGCTCCAGCCCGGAACGGCTTGCCGGGATACCGCGCCCTGCCCACCATTTGCGCAGGGACAGAACATCAAAGCTGCCATCGCTATGCTTTGCGCCAAGGGGAATCCTCTGCGCCGAAAGAACCTCTGCTACATCAATAATGTCGCCGGTCTTTTCAGCTATTTCAATAACAGCCACTTGATGATTGCGCTGCATCAGGAAAAATCGCATTCTGCTCACCTGCCTTACCTTATAGAACGATTATACTCTATCCGGCGGGGCTTTGCAATCTGCGTTTTTGTCGCAGCGTCAATCCTTTTCTGTACACCAAGGGGGAAGTATACCTTTTTTCGGGAAATAGGGTGCCGTCTGTGTTTTCCCCCACACCCCCTTTCAGCCAGCTGAAGTGACAAATAGCCAGCTAAAAACAAATGGTCGTATCCTTGGCACCTTACCTATTTTGTAGGAAAGGTGCTTTTTTCATACAGAAACGGAGGTCACCCCCCATGGGAAAATACCAAAAGAACATCGAAGCTGCCCGCCGAATTACCGTGGTGCAGTATTTGGAAATCGATCACCCCGGCGAACTTGTGCGCAAAACGGATCGCGAGTACTGCACCCGGACGCACGATAGCCTGATCATCACGCCTGCCAATGGATTCTTCCACTGGTTTTCGCATAATGTAGGCGGCAACAACGCCATTGATTATCTGACCAAGGTGGAGGGCATGGACTTTGTATCAGCGGTTCGTCTGCTGAACGAGATGGCACCGGTCGCTGTTTCTTTTCAACCGGCTAAGGCAGCGCCTGTAAAGCCGCACGAGCCTCGTCCATTTACACTTCCTACCCCGGATCGAAACGCCGAAGCCGTTGCTGCTTACCTGATGCACCGTGGCATCAGCCCTAAGGTCCTGCGCTACTGCGTGGGCAGCGGCATTCTGTACCAGACCACGCGCGGCAACTACCGCAACTGCGTTTTTGTGGGCAAGGATGAAGGCGGCGTTCCGCGTTCTGCTTTTCAGCGTGGCTGCCAAGGTACCTACCGCGGTGATGTCACCGGCAGCCAAAAGAAGTACGGATTTCTGATGCAAGCGGAAAACCTGGATTGCGATACCGTGGAACTGTACGAAGCCCCAATAGATGCTATGTCCGGCGCGACATTGCGTCAGTATACGGACATTGGAAAGTGGCGCAGTGTGCATTATCTGGCGCTGGGCGGGCTGAACTATCTGCCCATCGACTACTTTTTGCAGCAGCATCCGCAGGTGAAAAATGTGGTGCTCTGCTTTGACCGTGATGAGCCGGGGCTGCGCTTTGCCGATACGGTTGCCCGGCGCCTTGCCGAGCGCGGATTCAATGTGGAAAAACGGTTGCCTGCCGTAGGTAAGGACTACAACGAAAGCCTTATCTGGTACAAGTCAAAGATTGAAAAACAGCGAGGAGGGCGCGTATGAAAACAATAGCGATTGCCAACCAAAAAGGCGGTGTGGGCAAAACGACGACCGCTGTAAACTTGGGCGTAGCATTGGCAGATATGGGTTATAAAGTTCTGCTGGTGGACGCCGACCCGCAGGCCAGCCTGAGCCGATACCTTGGCTGTTCGCAGGGGAACGAAGGTGCGTCCCTGAAAGAGCTGATTGAGGCTGCCTGCAACGAGGTAGACCCGCCCGATGTTGTTATCCATACCGATGAAAACGTGGATGTCATTCCCGCCAACATTCAACTTTCTGATTTACAGCGGAGTTTGACAAACACCTTTATGCGCGAGTGCGTGATGCAATGGGCGTTGGAACCATTCCAAAGGCAATACGACTATTGCCTGATCGACTGTATGCCGGAACTTGATAACCTTGTCACAGCCTCTCTTGCCGCAGCAGACAGTGTTTTGATTCCCGTACAGCCGCTGATTCTTGATGTCGAAGGTCTTGCCAGTATCATTGACACCATCCGTAAAATTCGCAGGAAAATCAATCCGAAACTGGAGATTGACGGTGTCCTGATTACCATGGCAGACCATCGTACCAATATGACACGGGATATGATCAAAGCCATTCACACAAGCTATGGTCCGCACACGCGTATTTATCAGGCAATCGTTCCGCGCTGCACCAGAGTCGGTGAAAGCCTTACTAAATCGGAGAGCGTACTTCGTTATAGTAAGCAATGCCCGGCGAGTGTTGCTTACAGAGCATTGGCAAAGGAGGTGGAAAAGGGTGAGAGATCTCGCGAAAAACATCCGACTGCCCTCGATAGATGACTTGTTTTCCACTGAGGAAGAACGGCAGGATGCCAAGTTGGAGAAAATCCAGATTCTACCGCTGTCTGAGCTGCACCCCTTTGAGGGGCATCCGTTTCAGGTGCGCGACGATGAAGAAATGGACAAGATGGTGGACAGCGTCAAAGAATATGGCGTGATGACACCTGCCATCGTTCGCCCGCGCCGGGATGGCGGATATGAAATTGTAGCCGGGCATCGCCGCTGCCACGCCAGCCGGCGCGCCGGAGTGGATACTATGCCCTGCATTGTGCGGGATATGGACGATGACACCGCCATTATTTTGATGGTGGATTCCAACTGCCAGCGCGAGCATATTCTGCCGAGCGAAAAGGCCAAGGCGTATGAAATGAAGTTGGAGGCGATAAAAAGGCAAGGTCGGCGCAGTGATTTGACTTCGGGCCAAGTTGGCCCGAAGTTGGAAGAACGCAGATCAAATCAAATTGTTGCAGAAAAAGCCGGAGAGAGTGTAAAGCAAGTTCAGCGCTTTATCCGGCTGAACAAACTCACCCCCGACCTGATGCAGCTTGTGGACGACGGCAGACTCAAGACCACCCCTGCGGTGGAGCTGAGCTACCTGACGCCGGAGGAGCAGGAAGAATTTCTCTCCTATATGGAGGAAGAAGGATGCACGCCATCCTTATCCCAAGCGCAAAAGCTGAAAGCTGCCAGCAAGGAAAGCGTCCTGACGAAAGACACAATCCACGAGATCATGTCTGCCCGTTCCCCCAGCGTAAAGCCGCGTGAGCCACAGCTCACGATTGCCGTATCCAAGGTCGAGCGCTATTTCCCGAAGGGCTTTTCCTCCGAACAGATGGAAAGCACCATCCTGAAACTTTTGGAAAACTACTACCGCAAGCGGCAGGATTACGAACGATGAGGTGGCGGTATGACAAGAGTTTTGATTATAGAACCGGGCTACTGCCCCTATCAGGCTGCCTTTGACAGCCCGCAGGCGGCAATTTCCGAGGTGATCGAGGGCGACAGTTTGCTGCTGAAACCGTTCGGCACATCGAAAATCGGTGTTGTGTGCAGTAAAAACCAAAGCCGGCTGAAATACAACAGACAACTGGAAGATGGTTGCACGATACGCGGTCGGTTTCTGGTTTGTGGACTCAGTGAGTCCAAAATGTTGGGGCTTTCCAAGGAACAGGCAGAGCGCTACAATCGGCTGCTGTTCTTCCCGCAGGTGGAGGATATGCGGTTCGGTGATTTGCCGGTTGCCAAGGTCCGACCGCCGGATGAGCGCTTTGGAAGTAAGATCTCTTTTTGGGAAAGGTTGAGTCGATGATGAAAACTAATTATAAAGGAGAATCACCGAGATGAACAAACACGATACGGTCATTGGCTATATCGAATATCTTGACAGCAGCGGATGTGTTCAGGAGTGCATTCCGTATGTCAATGCAGAGGAATTCAAAACCAGAATTTATGCTTCTTTGTATTGCGGTGAACCCATTATTCCGGTTGTGTTTCCGGAAAATCTGAGCCAGCCTCTTACCTTTGAAAAGGGCACCATTTTTCCGTGGGGGCTGCGAAGTGAAAAGCATGAGCTGCTGCCGTATGAGATCTACCAGACCAACAACCGGGAGATTGCGTTTTTACGGTATGACTACACCAAAGACCATATAAATGCTGCATCCTATAAGCTGGTGTACCGCGGGCAGATGGAATGCTGGCAGACACTGGACAGCCTTTACTGCCTGCACAATCAGGAAAACCGCCCCAACGGCAGAAAGATGCGCTCTTTGTCTGTCAGTGATATTATTGTAACGCATGAGGGCGGTGAGGCACACGCCTATTATGTGGAGCCGATTGGATATAAACAGGTGGATGACTTGCTGCCGGGGCTGGAACAAACCAAGAAACGCAGCGTTGTACGCGAAGAACGATAACAAAACCAGCTCAGCAAAGGAAAATACACCCATAAATGAATTGGATTTTCTTTGTTGGTTTTTCTATCATGAAATCATTCACATTTCGTTTGTTGATTTTTTATGGTAATTCGATATAATACCTAAGTTGTTAATGATTGCTGACGAAAGCGCACAGGAGATTTTCAGCACCTATCTTTCATAAAGGAGGAACGCTTATGCAAAAGGATAAAACCGAGCTTGAGGTCACGCGAATGACTAAGGAAAACATTCAGTATCTGGATGTCTTTTTTGCCGTATGCAAACGGTATAAGGTTGATTACTACCACGCCACTGAAAAACAGCGTGCGTTCATCGATGCGGGTGCAGCACACGAATTTTCCATGAAACAAGCGCACGAAAAAGGGCTGAACCGTTCCTCGGTTCCCCCGTTTATGGGCATCAAACGCAGCGAACGCAGTAACAACCGCCCCGCATAAAATTAAATTACTCGAATGGATAAGCTCTGCACAGCCATGTGCAGGGCTTTTTTATTACCGCAAAGGAGATGAAACCGATTGGCGAATTACCAAAATATTTTACGGCAGGCACATCAGGCGATTGCCGATGTAGCAGACAATGCCGACAGCTGGCGGGCGTTTTTGCGTTCAGCCGCGTATACAACGCATTACGCTTTCCCGAATCAGGCGCTTATTTACAGTCAGCGCCCCGGTGCCACCATGCTGGCGGACATCGACACTTGGAACCGTGCTGCCGGGCGCTGGGTCAACCGCGGTGCGCGCGGCGTAGCGTCCCTTGGCACCGGTAATATGGCAGGCAATGTGCGGTATCTGTTTGACATCAAGGACACCCACCCTGCCGGCAAAGCCGCCAAACCATTGGGCTGGCAAATCACCGATGCCAACCGCTATCCGACCCTGCAAGCCTTGCAGGAAAAGCACAATGCCGAGAGCCTGCCGGAAATCTTTGGTCTGCAGGCAGCCTTGTTTGTGGCACAGCACGGCAAACAGCTGGACGCCGATTTACAGAATGCCGTGATCGGCAGTACGCTGGAATGGGCAAAGCCGCAGGAGCAAACGGCGATTTTTGCCAACCTCATCACGCAGAGTGCCGTCTATATGGCGGCAGTGCGCTGCGGTTTGGGCGACAGCGCCGTGCCGCAGGACGCCTTTGCGGACATTGACCGCTTTGATACCGAATCCGCAGTTTTGGCGCTGGGCAATGCCGTCAACCGCGCGGGGCGGCAGATGTTTGCCGAAATCGGCGCTGTCGTCAAGAGCATCGACAGTGTTGCAAAGACCCAGCCGAAACAGTATGATGAGAATGTAAGCAAGACGAACCAACAGGAGGTGCAGGATCATGGATATGACGAATCTGAACGGGTATCTGGTGCCCAAGATGGCAATGAAGGAAACGCACAGACCGCCGGTCGGGAGAATCGGTCTGCAGCGGGAGAAGTTCCTGCAAGAGAACCACTCCCTGCTGTACGACAAGATGCTGCTGGACGGGACGCTGTACAGCGACCTGAAACAGACCGAGCAGCGCTATTGGGAGCAGGTGGAGCAGACCATCACGAAGCTGCTGGTCAGCAACCCGGCACCGGACAAGAACAACGACCCATTGGGCTGGACGGCGCACATGAACAGTCTGCAAGCGCAGGCAGCGGAATTGGCGATGCCCATCGTGACGAGCCTGTAAATACCGAACCCACAACAGCGGAGAGCGAGCTATCGCCCTCCGCTGTTTCTGTTTCCGATGAGATTGAACTGCCGGAAAGCGTGGGGCGCGGCAACCTTGCCGAGGAAACTGCCGCCGCAATCGGTCTGCCCGCACCTGAACAGCAGCAAGAAACCATCCGCCAATTACAGCACCGCGCAAGCTGGCAGCCGCCCATCAAGGATGATGGCACCCATATCGACGAGCAGGACATTGTCGATGTTCTTGTCATGGGCAGCGGTTTTTGTGAGGGGCGTTTTCGCATACAGGAATTTTTCTCTGCCACAGTATTGCCTACAGTAAAGGAGCAAGCCGACTGGCTGAAAAAAGAATACGGTATCGGCGGGCGCACTTGGGATTTCCGAGATGGCGAAAGAGGGTTTCTGGATTATGATGCCAAGGGGCTGAGAATCAAGCGCTATGCATCCGATAACGCTCCGGATCATTTCCGCTTGCTGCCGTGGAACGAGGTTGCCCGCCGTTTGCATCTGCTGGTCCACAACGACAAATATCTGGATGAAAACAACAAGCAGGGATATGAAAAATGGGAAGCGGAACAGAAAGCCAAACGCGACGCCCGTCAAGCCGAGATAGACTATGCGGAGAAAACCATCGCGGATTTTTGTGAACGCGAAGGGCTGGGTGCACCGGATTATTCGGACCTTACGCACATCGACCTTGCCTATTCCACCACCGGGGACGGCGAACACGAAATTCAGGTGTACGCCAACTTCTTGCGCAATGAGATTGTGTATCTAGTTGACGGCTCCTTTGTGGACAGTGCGCGCTTCGACAGCACAAGGGCGCTTGCCAAGGAAGGCATTGAGGACGTTGAATTTTCGCAGTTCATTGACGATGCGGAAGCAGCGTATGAAGCATATCAGGAGCGCTACAAGCCTAAGCCCGTGGAAAAGCGCCCGCTGGCTACCGGAGATACCGTTTATCTGGAAAACGACCACCCCTTTACGGTGGAGGAAATCGGCATCTTTGATGTGCATCTGCGCGATGAGGATTTCCCGCTGATCGGGCGCGCCGTCAACCGCGGGGAGTTTGCAAGGCTGCTGGCGGCGAACCCTAAAAACAATGCGCTGGCGGCACCAGAATTACCCAATCTACCGGACGCCGGTGAGGCGGCAGAGGTTGTTGAGGGTGAAGTCTTAGAACCCGCAGAAGAATCATCTGGTGGTTTTGGCGAGCAGGTCTTGCAGGCGGCGGAACTCATTGCTCTCAAGGAAGCCTATGAGCCGAACAACTATATCCCGCCGCAGGACCCTGTACCCCCGCGCACACCACGCGAAAAGTTTGCAGCCAACATCACCGCCATCCGCACCCTGAAATCCATCGAAAAGCGTATGGCGGACGGCGGTCCCCACGCAAACGGCGAGGAGCAGGAAATCTTAGCCCAATACTCCGGCTGGGGCGGCTTGTCCGATGCCTTTGAACCCAACAAGGACAGCTGGCACAGCGAATATACCGAGCTGAAAAGCCTGCTGACAGAGGAGGAATACGCCGCTGCCCGCAGCAGCACCCTGACCGCCTTTTACACCCCGCCCGAAGTCATTGACGCAATGTACACCACCCTGCGCAAAATGGGCGTGGGTGCCGGAACGATTCTGGAACCCAGTATGGGTGCGGGCGCGTTTTTTGGGCAAAGCCACAGCTATTTGTATGAGCCGACCACCAGATTGTTTGGTGTGGAGCTGGACAGCCTGACCGGCAGAATCGCCCGCCAGCTGTACCAGAAAGCAAACATCCAAATCACCGGCTTTGAGAAAGCCGACCTGCCCGACAGCTTTTTCGATGTGGTCATCGGCAATGTGCCGTTCGGGGATTACAGCGTGGTTGACCCGCAGTACAATCGGCTGCACTTCAAGATCCACGATTACTTTTTTGCCAAATCCATCGACAAGCTGCGCACGGGCGGCATCATCGCCTTTATCACCACCAGCGGTACGCTGGACAAAAAGAGCGAGGAAGTGCGCAGGTACATCAATGCCCGATGCGACTTTATCGGTGCCGTGCGCTTGCCGGATTCCACTTTTAAGTCAGCAGGAACCAAGGCTATGGCGGATATTATCTTCCTGCAAAAGCGTGACCGCATTCTGGAGCAGGACGCAAGCTGGCTGCACACCACCCAGACGGAGGATGGACTTTCCCTCAACAGCTATTTTGCCGAACACCCCGAAATGGTCTGCGGCACACTGAAAACCGTCAGCGGTCCGTATGGCCAGACCCTGACCTGCGAAGCGTTTGCCGATAAGCCCCTTCACGATGTGCTGCAAGAAGCCATGTCCCATCTGCACGGTGAATTTCACTTTCAGGACATCGAGCTGCAGGAATCCAGCGCTGTCGAAGCCAGCATACCTGCCGAACCCGATGTGCGCAATTTCAGCTTTTGTATCCGTAACGGAAAATTCTATTACCGCGAGAACGCCATTATGCGCGAGGTTTCCCTTGGTGCTACCTCCGCGGCGCGTATGCGGCAGTTGATCGAACTGCGGGACACCACACGGGACTTGATCCAAGCCCAGCTGGAAGATATGCCGGATGAAGTCATCACGGAGCTGCAAGCCAAACTCAACCGCCAGTACGACCACTACCACACTAAGTTTGGACTCATCAACAGCCGCGGCGCGTCGTTGGATATGCGGGATGACAGCGGGTATTTTCTGCTGTGTTCCTTGGAAAACCTCGACAGCGAGGGCAATTTCATCGGCAAGTCGGATATGTTCACCAAGCGCACCATCCGCGCCGCCCGCCCTGCCGAGCGCGTGGAAACAGCCAGTGAGGCACTGGCGCTGAGTGTCGGTGAGCGCGCGGGCATCGACTTTGGATATATGCAGCAGCTGACCGGCAAGGACAAGGAAACCCTGATTCAGGATTTGCAGGGAGTTATCTTTGCCGATCCCTTGGAAAAGAATTCTGATGGCGAACCGCGCTACTATACCGCTGATGAATATCTTTCCGGCGATGTGCGCCACAAATTACAGGTAGCGAAGCTGGCGGCGCAGAATAACCCCGCTTTTGCTGTGAATGTACAGGCACTGGAAACCGTGCAGCCGAAGGACTTGGAGGCCAGCGAAATTGCCGTGCGTCTGGGTGCCACTTGGCTGGCACCTGAACTCATCAAGCAGTTTGCCGATGAGCTGGTGGACGCGCCTTACTATGTGCGGGACCGCGTGAAGGTGTTGTACATCCCACTGACCGGCGTTTGGAATGTGACCAACAAGAGCTTTACGGGCGGCAACATTAAAGCCACCGTGACCTACGGCACGCAGCGCGCCAACTTCTACCACATCTTAGAAGAAAGCCTGAACCTGCGGGATGTGCGCATCTTTGACACCAAAGAGGATATGCAGGGCAACAAAATCCGCGTTCTGAACGCCGCTGCCACGCAGGAAGCTCAGATGAAACAGCAGCAGATCGAGGACGCTTTCAAGGACTGGATCTGGAAAGACCCGACCCGCCGCCAGATGCTGGTAAAGGAATACAACGAACGGTTCAACTCTCTGCGCCCCCGCGAATACGATGGCAGCCATATTCTGTTCCACGGTATGTCGCCCGAAATCACGCTGCGCCCACACCAGAAAAACGCCATCGCACATATTCTGTACGGCGGCAACACGCTGCTGGCGCACGTCGTAGGCGCGGGTAAAACCTACGAAATGGTCGCTGCAGCGATGGAAAAGAAACGTCTTGGGCTTTGCACCAAGACCCTGATCTGCGTCCCCAACCACCTGACCGAGCAGCTTGCCGGAGAGGCTTTGCAGCTGTACCCCAACGCAAATATTCTTGTAGCGCGCAGGACGGATTTTGAAAAAGCCAACCGAAAACGGTTCTGTGCCAAAATTGCAACTGGCAATTATGACATCATCGTGATCGGGCACAGCCAGTTTGAGCGCATCCCGCTGTCACAGGAACGGCAGGTCGAATACCTGCAAAGCCAGATCCACGATGTGATCAACCAAGTGGCACAGCTGAAAGAAGAACGCGCCGAGAACTTCACCGTCAAACAGATGGAGCGTATGCGTAAGCAGCTGGAGAAAAAGCTGGATAAGCTCAACGACCAGTCCCGCAAGGACAATGTGGTAACCTTTGAACAGCTTGGCGTGGACAGCCTGATGGTGGACGAAGCCCACGCCTTCAAGAACCTTGCGGTGCTTTCCAAAATGCGCAATGTAGCCGGTATCAGCCAAACCGAGAGCCAGCGCGCCAGCGACCTATATATGAAATGCCGCTACCTTGACGAAATTACCGGCAGCCGCGGCGTGGTGTTTGCCACGGGTACGCCCATCAGCAACTCTATGGCAGAGCTGTACACGATGCAGCGGTATCTGCAGCGGGAAACCTTGGAGCAGCACGGGCTTTCCTCCTTTGATGCGTGGGCATCCACCTTTGGGGAAACCGTGACAGCTGTGGAGCTTGCACCGGAAGGTACCGGCTACCGCACAAAAACGAGATTCTCCAAATTCTATAATCTGCCGGAATTGATGAGTATGTTCAAACAGGTGGCAGATGTGCAGACGGCGGATATGCTCAACCTGCCGGTGCCTAAACTGGTGGGCGGCAAGCCCATCAATGTGGCACTGCCGCCAAGCCCCCAGCAAAAGCAGATGGTGGCTGACCTTGCCGACCGCGCCGAGGAGATTCGCGCGGGAAATGTAGACCCCACCGAGGACAATATGCTCAAGGTGACCAACGACGGCAGAAAGCTGGCGCTGGATCAGCGACTGATCGACCCCAATCTGCCCGAAAACCCCAACGATAAAGTTCACGCCTGTGCCGAGAATGTGTATCGCATCTGGAGTGAAACGAAAGACAAAAAATTGACACAGCTGGTGTTTTGTGACTTATCCACCCCGAAACCGGACGGCTTTAATGTGTACGATGATTTGCGCAATCTGCTGATTTCCATGGGCATCCCCGAAAACGAGGTGCAGTTCATCCACAGCGCCAACACCGAGGTAAAAAAAGCCGAGCTGTTTGCCAAGGTGCGCAGCGGTGATGTGCGCGTGCTGATGGGCAGCACCGGCAAGATGGGCGCAGGCACCAATGTGCAGCGACTGCTGGTGGCCACGCATCATCTGGACTGCGGGTGGAAGCCCTCTGACATTGAGCAGCGCAACGGGCGTATGATTCGCCAAGGCAACACCAATGCCGAAGTATATGAGTATCGTTACGTCACAGAATCTTCGTTTGACAGCTATATGTGGCAGCTTTTGGAAACCAAACAGAAGTTCATCGGGCAAATTATGACGAGCAAAAGCCCTGCCCGCAGTGCGGACGATTTGGACGATGCAGCGTTATCTTATGCCGAGGTAAAAGCTCTGGCGGCAGGCAATCCGATGATCAAAGAGAAAATGGACCTTGATATTCAGGTGGCGCGGCTCAAGACGCTGAAAACCGCCTACAACAACGAGCATTACCGGCTGGAAGATGCGATTACACAAGGGTTCCCCGCGGAAATGCGCAAGACCGCCCAGCAGCTGGAAAACGCCAAAGCCGACACCATACGATTGCAGCAAAATACCAAGCGCGATGCGGACGGCAAGGATATTTTTACCATTACCTTGATGGACACGGTTTACACCAAGCGCGAGGACGCAGGCAAAGCCCTGCTGGGGTTGCTGGGTATGGCGATGAACCGCACCGAGCCGGTTTCCATCGGGCGGTACAAGGGCTTTGATTTGCAGATCGCCTATTTTGCAATGGACAAAATGTATCTGGCGTATCTTGTGGGCAGCGGTATCAACCCGGTGCAGCTGGGTGCAGATGCGGTCGGCAACACCGTGCGTCTGGACAACTGCCTGCACAACCTGCCGCAGAGCGTGACCGACCTTGAATCCAAATTGGTGCAGCTGCAAAAGCAGCTGGAAAACGCCAAGGAACAGCTTGCGCAGCCCTTCGCACAGGCGGACGAGCTGGCTGAAAAGAGCAAGCGCCTTGCCGAGCTGGAGGCGCTTTTGAACCTGAACGAAAAAGATATTGTGCTGGATACCGTGCCGGACGAAGATCAACAGTGTCGTTCGGACAATCGACAGCGTGGACAAGAAAGGTAGAAGGTTTTAAGATGAAGGAAAGAAGAAGCAACCGGGTCAGAGATGGCCCCCGCAAGGAGTTTTCAAGATGAAAAAATGGATCGTAATGCTTGCAATGCTGTCCGCATTGACAGCCTGCGCACAGGCACCGGAACCGGAATCCGCTGAATTGACGGAGCTGTCGGCAGCGACATCGGAAAGTGCAGACGCCGACGAAACACCTGCGCCTATTTCGTCTGCCGAGCCGACAGCGACACCCATCGCTACGCCGGAACCGACTGCAACACCCGCGCCGACACCTTCGGCAACACCTGCCGCTACCCCCGCGCCGACTCCTGCCCCTACGCCGGAACCCACAGCAGCGCCGACGGCAGCACCAACGGCAGAACCGGCCCCGGCGCAGGTCAGTATGAGCTATGGTGCTGTGCCCTTTGATTTGGCGGCAGGCACCGAACAGTGGTGGAGCATCGACAGCTCGGATTCCGCGTATTGGGCGGTGCAGGAAAACATCAACGCTATGCGCGCTGCCGGTGGACTGGCACCGCTGACCATGGACGGTGGCTTGAGCGCCGCAGCCGATGCCCGATGCGAGAGTTTTGTGGCAGGCGGTCCCTTTGACCACAGCGGTATGACTACCCGCAGCGAGATCTGCGCCGCCGGTCCGCTGGGTTCTGCCAGCGCCGTTTGCACCGGCTGGCAAGGCAGCCCCGCCCATTATGCAAACATTATGGAGCCGAGCTTTACATCTATGGGCGTTGGCTGCTGGTTCTGCCAGACGGCAGAAGGGCAATACACCTACTGGGTCGTGACCTTTAACTAGTTCCCACGAAGATCTCCCACAAGCCCGTTTACAGCTGTGCTTTATTATGTTATAATTAAAGCACAGTAGTAACTTTTTGAAAGGCGGTGTGTGGAGTGAATGCTACGATAGCTGTATTGAAAACGATAGCTGATGCGAACGGCGGCATTGTTACTACAGAAGAAGCATTGCGAGCAGGCACAAACCGTGTCACATTAAAACGATACGCAGACAAAGGTGTTCTGAAGCGCATTGCCCGCGGACAATATACAATGACCGGATTTGTTCCAGACGAGTTTACGCTTTTGCAAAGCGGAAGCGAGAATCTTGTCTACTCTTACGGCAGTGCCATGTACTTTTGGGGACTGTCAGACCGAACGCCACACATTTTTGAATTCAGTGTGCCGCAAGGATATAACACCAGTCGCATCAAAGAACGCGATCCCAATATTCGGTTTCACTATGTTAAAGGAAGTCTTCACGGTATAGGCAAAACCACTTGCAGATCTCCACAAGGCGGAAATGTTATCCTGTATGACCGCGAACGCTGCATTTGCGACTTGGTGCGCGACAGAAATGCAATCGACAAGCAACTGTTTACACATGGACTGAAGATCTACTTTGCGTCAAGACCAAATCCCAGAAAACTTCTAAAGTATGGAAAACAGTTTGGGGTTGACGATAAATTGCGTACCTACATGGAGGTGCTGATGTGAGATCACCAGAACAATTAAAAGGCTGGGCGCGCAATGTTGCTGCCGAAAAGCATCTGCGCGCTCAGGAAATTTTGCAGATGTTTATGTTTGAACGTCTGCTGGAACGACTGGCGGCTTCGCCGTATCAGAAAAATTTCATTCTCAAGGGAGGACTTCTGATTTCCTCAATGGTTGGGCTTGAGGGTCGAACTACGATGGATATGGATACCACCGTGCGCGGTATCCATATGGAAGAAGAGGAAATCGTTTCTGCCCTCAAAACCATTTTGGCAGTTGATGTTGGTGACGGTATCCGCTTTGAATATCGTTCCATTGCACCGATCCGTGAAATTGATGCATACAACAACTTCCGCGCCCATATTGATGTTCTGTATGGGAAAATCAACACACCCATGAAAATCGACATCACCACCGGCGACAAAATCACCCCTGCTGCGGTACAATATGAGTTTCCCTGCTTTGATTCCGAAAAGAAAATTCCTATCATGGCTTATACGATAGAAACGATACTTGCTGAAAAGTATGAAACCATTATCCGCCGCGGTGCAACCACCACAAGAGCGCGCGATTTTTATGACCTTTACACGCTGTATCGCACCAGAAAGTCAGAAATTCGCCCGCAAGTCTTAAAGGATGCTGTTCTGCATACGGCTGAAAAGCGAGAATCTCTGGAAGATCTTGCCGATTGGAAAGAAATTTTGGATGACCTAAGGGATGATTCGTCTATGCAACAGTTATGGGATAGCTACGGCATGAGCAATTCCTATGCAGCAGCTATTACATTTGGGCAGACCTTGGAAACTGTCAAGGAAATCTCTGAACTGATTGAGTCTCTGTAACTGAATATCTTACTTAAGCGCTCACATTTGTGGGCGCTTTTTTATTGGAGGAATTCTATGGACATCGAAACTTTGCTAATAAAAGCCGAGCAAGACGGCTGCATGGTCGTGCTGAACGACATTGCCCCCAATCGAGAACGCAGCGAGTTGGTATTTCGTGTGCCGGAAAGCGTATACGACACCCCTGTTGCTGCGCTCGACATAGACGAAAGCACAAAAAGCGCGCTGCAAAAGCAAAAAATCACAGTTTTGGAGCATCTGATGCACCGCCTTGCGGTGGGGAAAAATGCGGCAAAACAGTTGCATATCGCGCAGGATGCCGCCGAGCAGGTCGTGAATGCGGTGATCGAAACCGCCTATCGCAGTCTTTCCGAACCTGAAAAGCGGAATTTCTGGGAAAGAATTCTGCACAATACGGACGGTGATGCAATGTGAAAAACGATCCCCTTGTCGCTAAACTGTACAACAAAATGCAGCGGGAGCAAAACGAATACCGTGCGTGGCTGCTTGCACAGCCGCCCGGAGAAATTCTGAACCACGCGTATGAGTACAGTTCCCGCGAGGATATTCTAATCGCGCTCGAAAATGCTTCGCTGCGTCCTGCACAGCTGCGCGCTTTGTTGGAATCCCAAGCACCGCTGGCGGACATTTACAAAGACTACCGCGATTGCGATACCAATACACTGGATGTTATGACCTTGTGCATAGCGGACCGCGCCGACATCGACCTGATGGAAAGCACGAAAAAGAACTGGCCGCCTGTTTACTATCAGACCGGTCGATACGCCCGCGAACACGAGGAACTGCCGCAATACCGCGCCTCCATGAAGTTGAACGAGGAATGCCGCGATGAAATTGATGACGCCATTTCTTACAACTATAACGGCTTGTGCTTGGATGACGGTGCCGTGCAGCAGGTATTGGCAGGATACGGCGCAGAGCGCACCCGCTATATTGTTGCAGCAGCCATCCAAGTGCGGGATGGGGATGCACGAATTTCCCCGCAGAACCGAAGATGGGCAAATTCTGTGCGAAAGATCAAAGACATCAATGCGGATGGGTATGACAAGGCGGTGTATTACGCCAATTTGCAATCTCATGCCGGGTTGATCGATATTTTTACTTCGCGTCTGCGTCAGCTGGAGCGCGAGAAAACAGCCCCCGAAAGATAAAAGAGGTGTTTACCCATGAATCGAAAAACAAAATGGAGCCACCGCCTTCTGGCGCTGGCTTTGGCAGCCGTGATGTGCTGCTCCGTGTTCCCGGTCGGCGCGTTTGCCGAAACGCCCTTGCCGCAGGAAAGCACGGTCGCTGCCGAGGAACCGCAGACCGATGAAACCAAAACCGACAGCGGGCAGACCGATGCCAGCAGCCCCGATCCCGGTGCAGCTACCGAGGAAAGCGCAGCACCAACCACGGATGAGCCTGCTGAAGAAAAAGAGCCTTACACCTTTGACGGTGAAATCTTCTACGCGGATATGCCGGACGCCCCCACAGGCTCCTACATCGGCAGCTACGGTTTGCCAGTAGCGACCGGTGAAATCAAAATCGGGCTTAGCGCGTGGGATGCCGATTTAGAGCAGGATAGTTATCTGAGCGCCGAGGCGCTGGACAGTGACAACC
>ENA-ORSA01001628-ORSA01001628.1-human-gut-metagenome-genome-assembly--contig:-NODE-1628-length-18086-cov-4.404581_pt1 | contig 18086 bp, 13 predicted proteins | sample MGYA00242179_ERZ509142 | MGnify/ENA primary metagenome ERZ509142 (study PRJEB26280, sample SAMEA2338659) | human gut metagenome | biome: human gut; feature: human-associated habitat; material: faeces... | reverse complement strand
AGAACTGCATCGTGCCCGTGCCGCATTTGGGGCAGGTACAGCCCGATGCCTTGTGCCCGAAAATACGGTCACACGCAAGCAGGTCCGTGGTAATCTTGCGGGTATAGCTTTCTATGTCCCTCATAAAAGCCTCATGCGGTGTCTTTCCCTGTTCAATCTTTGCCAGTTCCGCTTCCCAGCGTCCGGTCATCTCCACATTGGCGATGTCCATCTCCTTGACAATGGAATACAGGGCAAGCCCTTTCTCCGTCGGCACCAGCGATTTCTTCACACGCACCATGTATTCCCTTCTGAGCAGCGTTTCGATGATTGCGGCACGTGTGGCGGGTGTGCCGATACCGCAGTCCTTCAGGGCCTGGCGTGCCTCCTCATCCTCCACATCGTCGCGTCCGGCGGTCTCCATCGCTGCCAGCAGCGAACTTTCCGTATGCAGCGGTTTCGGTCGGGTCATGCCCGAACTCATCGAGCATCCTGCCATCACCAGTGTGTCGCCTTCCGCCCAGTCCGGCAATGCCGTATTGCCGCTGTCCTCGCCGTACTCTCCGTACACGCCGCGCCAGCCTGCCTTGCGCACGATGCAGCCTTTCGCCTCAAATGTCAGGCCCTCGCATCTTTCGCCTGCATCCGGCACCACCTCCGCTACTACGGTAGCCGTATCCTTCACACATTCCTCCGAAAATGCCTCTACCATGCGTCCGGCAATCATGTCGTAGATGATCTGCTCGTTCTTGTACAGGGCAAGCGGGCGGTTGGGTGTCACCAGCAGGGCATGGTGGTCAGTCACTTTCGAGGCATCCACACAACGGCGGTTCAGTTCTCCCAGCTCCCCGATTTTCTCCGCAAGGGCGGAGTGTCCTGCCAGCCGTTCAAACAGCAGCGGTATTTCAGCAAACACATCTTCCGGAATATGGCGGCTCGATGTTCTCGGATAGGTGACGAGCTTCGCTTCATACAGTTTCTGCACCAGCTCCAGCGTCTGTTCCGCCGTGAATCCGTGTTTCGTGTTCGCCTCCTTCTGCAGTGTGGTCAGGTCGTACAGCAGCGGCGGGTTCTCCACCTTCTCCTTCTTTTCCACCTTGGTGACGGTGGCGCACATCTTCGCCTTTACCTTATTGTATGATGCAGCCGCCTCTTCCTTGTCCTGCCATTTCTTTACCGAGGAAAACTTCACTACCGTATCCGTACCCGCCGGTGTCACCGAGAAATGCAGCTGGTGTACCGGTTCCGGTGTAAAGCGTCTGTTCTCCCAGTACCTCTTGCAGACCATACCCAGCGTGGGTGTCTGTACGCGTCCCACCGAATACGTGCCCCGTCCGGCGGCTACGGTCAGTGCCTGCGTGCCGTTAATGCCCACCAGCCAGTCCGCCTCGCTGCGTGCCTTTGCCGCCAGATACAGGTCGTCATATTCATGCCCGTCCTTCAGTTCCTTCAATCCCTTGCGGATGGCGGTATCCGTAAGCGAGCTTATCCACAGGCGGCGGAAGGGCAGCGTACAGCCCGTATAGGCATACAGGTATCTGAATATCAGTTCCCCTTCGCGTGCGCAGTCCGTTGCCACTATTATGCCGTCGCTCTCGTTCCACAGTTTCGTTATCACCTTTATCTGTTTCACCGCTGCCGCGTCCGCCTTGTAGCCCTTGTCCGTCTTTACCTGGCGGGGTATCAGCATGAACTCCTCCGGTATCACCGGCAGGCTGTCCCTGCTGAATCCCTTGAAGCCGTAGCCCTCAGGCAGGGCAGGTTGTACCAGATGCCCCAGTGCCCATGTCACATGGTAGCCGTTTCCTGTATAAAATCCTTCTTCCTTTCTTGTTGCTCCGGCGATGCGTGCTATCTCACGCGCCACGCTCGGTTTTTCTGCCAATATGGTAATCATACATTTTCTGTTTTAATCATTGATACTTTTGTTCCTTGTGGAGTGGAACGGGGTACGCCGGTTATCCGTGGGATATGCGGTACATGGCGCATGAGGCCCCGTTTCAATCCGTTGTTTATTCTCTTGTAATGGATTTAGTGGTGGCACTCAGGATACCTTCATGCCTTTGCTCTTCTTCGGTTTTTCCTGCTGTTGTTTCTGGGTGTCGTCCTTCGGGGCGGTCTGTCCCTGCTGAAGCGGCTCCTTCACATGTCTGGTTGCCTCGTTCGTCTTGCCCTCGTTGTTCACCGCAAGCTGTGTGCGGCTCTCGTTCGACGGGGCAACGGTCTGTGCCAGGTCAGGGTTTTCTGAATAGGTCAGCGGTCTGCCTTTCTCGCGGTCGAACTTCAGGTATTTTGTGCAGGGCTGTCCCTTGTCATCCTTCGCGTTGGCGAGCACCACAACCTTGCCCGCCACATAGTCCGCCTTCTGCTGTTCCGTGAATTTGTCGTCCTTCCATTTGCCTATCGGACGTATGCTTCCGTCCTCGTTCGTCCACGAGCGGTTGCGCCGCTGTCCGTTCTCCTGATTCCCGTCTTCCTTCTGCTGCTGTCCGGTAGCATCCGGGCTTCCGGGCTTTTCTGTTTTTTCTCCTGTCCGTTTCCGCGTCGCTGCGACTGTCCTTGCCACAGATGCTCCGGCACAAACTCCACGTCGCGCTTGTCAGCGTTCACCTGCAGCATGGCCTCGAACTTGCGCCCGCCCTTCAGTGTCACCTCCTTGGGCAGTGCCAGCCCCGCACGCAGGATTTCCTGTTCCGCCTTCGACAGTTCCGTCAGTCCGATCCGGTTCGGGATGCGCACCTTGTTCGTCGGTACGTCCACAATCTCATTCGTCAGTCGGTCGATGCTGACATACGCCAGTCGCATCTCTCCGGTCTTCGTATCGGCAACGTTCACCAGCTTGCCCAGGTTGCCCGTCTGTTTCAGTGCCTGCTTGTCCTCGTCCGTAAATGTATAGCCGTTGTATGGCACGTCGAGTCTCGGCTCATGGCGTACGAAGTGGGGGGTAAGTTTCAGCTTTCCGTCCTCCGCTTTCTGCAACGAGAGTCGGGCTTGCAACTCGTAGCGTTCTCCGCCCAGCACCGGTTCCACCGTCACCAGCCTTGTCTTCCCGTAGTTCATCAGGGCTTTCATGTCCTTTTCAGACAGGTTTTCCCTTTTTACACCGAACTGCTCCAGTTCCTTCCAGTCCACATCGCTGTCCGCAATCAGGTTCGGTTTCTCCGGTTTTGCCTGCGCTTGCCTTTCCTGTGCGGGCTGCTGTCCCTGTGCCGTCTGCGTTTCCGCCGCCTGCGGCTGCTGTTCCTGATTTTTCTGTTTCATTTCTTCCATTTTCTCGTCCGTTTTCTGTTCCACATTATTTTCTTCCGTATTTTCTCTTTTCGCCTCCTCCGCAGCCTGCTGTTCCTCAGCCTCCGTTTCAGCATTTTCTCTTTTCACCTTCTCCGCAGCCTGCTGTCCCTCAGTCTCCGTTTCAGTATTTTCTCTTTTCACCTCTTCCGCAGCCTGCTGTCCCTCAGTCTCCGTTTCAGCCTTTTCTCTTTTCGCCTCCTCCGCAGCCTGCTGTTCCTCAGTCTCCGTTTCAGCCTTTTCTTTTTTCACCTCTTCCGCAGTCTGCTGTTCCTCAGTCTCCGTTTCGGCATTTTCTTTTTTCGCCTCCTCAGTAGTCTGCTGTTCCTCAGCCTGCTGGTACGCCGATGTATCCACTTTGTGCGGTGCGAGCAGGTCAGCGTTCGCCACAGGGTCTTTCAGCAGGTCTTTGATAACCGGAAGCAGAGCTTCCACCGTGTCCGCTGCCACCCTGTAGAAACCGAATCGTGTCGGCTCCTTACACTGGCGGTAGAAATTTCTCATGAAATTGTCTATCGCATCCCCGTGGCGGTCAAAGCGCAAAAACTCCTGCGAGTGTTCCGCCTTTGCCTGTGCCCTCTTGGGATAGCCCCTGGCATCCAGTCCGGCAACCACACTGATTTCGCCCGTCTTCTCGTCGCGAACGACCAGTACATCCTCTTGTTTTTTCTTTTTCTGTTCCATTTCTGTTTACTTTTTTTGGTTCGTTTTTCCTTTCTTTGAGTTTTTCCCGGCTGCATCCGTTTTGCCCGGTGTCCTGTCCCGGAGTATCTCCTTCATGTGGGTGGTGATGAACATCTCCACGTCCGACTTCCGGTAATAGGTCTTGTGGCGGTGCATCCGGTATGGGAGCAGCCCGTCGCTGCGGTAGCGTTGCAGGGTGCGCTTGCTCACGTGGAGCAGCATGCACACGTCTTGGTTGTCCATCGTGTCCTCTTCCAACAAGGCGGTGCCCTGCGGCTTTTCATTCACGTCACCGCGCATGGCGGAGAGCATCTCCTCCTGACGGTCGAGGCGGCTGAACACCTGCCTCATGCAGTCCTCGAAAGTGCGTCTGTCTAAAAACTCCATAGCCGTTCCTCCTTTCATTTCCTGCCCGCCTTTCCGCCCGTGCGGAGCCGGTAGTTGTGTTTCAGTTCCTCCGGTTTCTCCGGTGAAGTCTTGACCGCATTCTCCCGGATGATGCGTTCCACTTCTTCCGGAGGGTAACGGCAGTCGCCCCGGATGATGACATACCCGATGCGCTTCTCGTCGCGCAGCCGTTGCAGCGTGCGGCGGCTGACACAGAGCAGGCGCATCACTTCGCGGCTGTCCAGAAGGCAGGCGGTATCGTTCCGCTGTCCCTCCATGCCTTGCCTCCTCACATGGGAGGCGATTTCCTCGATGCGCCCTACGATGTCCTTGTAGGCGGCGCTTTCCATCGTGATGATTTCCATTTCTCAATCAGTTTTAATCGTTAGTGAATCAATTTGTCGGAAGCAAAATTCGGCCATTTCCAAAGGGCGGGCACGGTACTTACCCGTAACTTACGTGAGATTTTTATGGATTTTTCGCCTCCCGGGAGCTTCAACGGGCATTTTAATCATGGAAAACCGCCTGACCGACACTCCGGGCCGCCTGTTCCCGCCGTGTCCTGATGTGGCACAATAAAAAGTGCCACAAGCTGCCACCGCTTCCTTGTCCGGCCGGTTCCGGCTCACGGCTGTGTAATTTTGCGGCAAACCGATAAAATTTTGGAAAAATGGAAATAGTAATCATTGAGAAGACCGCCTTCGAGATGCTCCTTGCCGGGGTGAAGGCGTTGGAGGACAGGGTGAGGACGCTTGCCGAAAAGGGCGGCGACCGGCGCCTTGCCGAATGGATGGACACGGAGGACGTGTGCCGTATGTTGTGTATAACCCCGAAGACCTTGCAGGCCATGCGTGACAGGCACGACATCGCGTATTCGACAATCGGGCGCAAGTTCTATTACAGGCCGGAGGACGTGGAACGGCTCCTGCCGGATTCCGTAGCGGAAAAAACCGTCCGTCTGACACTTGAACCAGGCCACTAAATCCTACGTAAGATGAACGACAACGTATTGACAATGGACAGCGGGGCACTGGCGGATGCCATGCAGTCCGTAAGGAGAAGCCTGAAAATGGCGGACAGGCTTGCCGGAAGTTACATCCCGCCGATGGGCGGCGAGCGATACCTCACCGACAGGGACCTGGCAGAAAGGCTGCACGTGAGCAGGCGCACCTTGCAGCAGTACCGCCACGAGGGGATATTGCCCTATTTCCTGTTCGGCGGCAAGACGCTCTACCGCGAGAGCGATGTACAGAAGGTATTGGAGCGTAACTACCGCAAGGCGTACTGACGTTTGCGGCAAGTAAAAATCGGGAGACGGACAACTGAATAATAGTTGCCGCCTCCCGATATTCATTTCAGGCCGTGTCTGTGCCGTTCAGCAATACGTACCATGCGGATAGTGCAGGAACATGACCGTAGGCTCTTTCCCGAAACGTGCCGCCGTCCGGGCAATCCACTTGCGGAACAGGGCCGCCTGCCCCGTGTCGAACCGGAACGACAAGGCGATGACCGTTTCCATGCCGTACACTTCCGTGTAGCACTTTTCGCCCAGACGTATCCGGCGGCATGACTCTCCGCCCATAATCCCGTCCTTTCCCAGTCTCCGTATGGCGGCTTCCACCGACACGCCGCGCACGTAGAACAGGTTTGCCAGTTCCCCGATTGTCATCCACACCTCGGCGTCGGGCATGACCACCGTCCTGTTCTCTATTGTTATGACACCTCTCGTTTCCATGTTTCTTTTCGTTTTTAGTTCTATTTCTAAATGGCCTGGCAGATGAACTTCTCCATCGGGGCGAGCTTTTGAGAGAGCAGTTCCATGTCTTGGCTCATCTTCTCCGCCGTGATTTTCGCGTAGATTTGGGTCGAGCGGATGCTCGTGTGCCCCATCAGTTTCGACAGCGTTTCAATGGGCACGCCGTTGGAAAGACAAATCGTGGTTGCGTACGAATGGCGGCTTTGGTGCCAGGTTACGTTTTTGTTTATTCCGCATTGCTTGGCTACCTGTTTGATGCCGTATTTGCAGATGTTATAGCATGGTACGGGCAGCAGCTTGCCGTCTTTGGAAGCACCCTTGTATTTGTCGATGATGTGCTTCGCCACGTCCAGCAGGCGGATGTTCGTTTCCACTCCCGTCTTCTGGCGGCTTGTCTTTATCCACAGGTGCCCGTCAAAGGAAACTTGCAGGTTTTCTTCCGTGAGATTTGCCATGTCGCGCCAGCTCAAGCCAGTGAAACAGCAGAAGATGAACAGGTCGCGTATCAGTCCGTAGTTCTTCCTCTTGAACGTGCCGTTTATCATCTGCGTGATTTCCTCTTTCGTCAGGTAGCCCCGTTTCGTCTCCTCCTTCGTGATGTGATAGGCATAGAACGGATCTCGTTGCAGCCAGCCATTGTTGATGGCGGTGAAGATGATGCTGCGGAAAGGCATCATGTACGACCATACGGTGTTGGTGCAATGCCCTTTCTCCACCCGGAGGAACAGCTCGAAGTCCGTGATGAAGGCGGGGGCGAGTTCTTTCAGGGTGATGTCCTCCACTTTGTACCGTGTCCTGATGAACTCGGACAGGTGCTTGTAAACCACGCAGTATTTCCAGTAGCTGCGCTGGCTCTTCATCTTGCCCACCAATTTGGCGTAGTCCTCGTTGTGCTGCCTGAACACGGCGAGCAGCGTCTTGTGGTTCATACCCATGCCGAGGTACTCGTTGCGCACTTTCTCCGCCGTGACGTAAGTGTCGCGGTCGAACACGTCCTGATACGCCTTGTTCACGCCCACGCGGATTTTGTCCAGCATACGGTTGCCTTCCAGAGCCACGTTGCTCCTTCCGGTCAGCCGCCCGGTCTCCACGCTCCACATCTTTTCCTCCACGTCCAGCCTGCAGCTGAACTGTGCGATTTTCCCGTTCACCGTGATACGGCACATGACCGGTATCAGTCCGTTCTTCTTCGGCGCGTTGCGCTTCAGGTAAAATAAAATCTTGAATGTCGCTCTACTCATAATCCTGATTTTTTTGGTTACAAAATTACCTTGTGTAGAGCTGTTTGGCTGTATGTAAACCACAGCAGACCGGCGCAATCGAATCTGCCGCAGGACTTTTTCATCCCCAAAGCCTCCAAACGCCTGTGCGAGTGGCATTTTTACCCCGTTTTGCCGTCCTTTTCCATGCCGTTACCCGTCCCGTTCTTCGGTAACGGGATGGTAACGCAATTCCGGTTCAAGTTGGCTTTCTGGCGGTTTTATTTGGCACTCGCCAAAATCGTCAAAAGCTCATAAACCATTAACTTTCAATCATATTTCCGTGATTTGCTCAGTATCTCACTTTTTTATATTATCTTTGAACATTATCAACGTATGCCTGCATATATTATATGGAAAAGCTCTATGAGCAATTTATTGCAAGAATGTTATACAACAAATTGTGATAGTCAAATAATATTGCCACTTGACAAACTCAACAAAATACAATTATCTAATGTTACTGTTACTCTAGATGTAATTGTTGAAGCGAAAAAACAAAGTGAAGACATTTATAATTATTGGAGACAAGCTGCAAATGACTTAATGGAAACTGAAGATAACGAAAAAAAACTTGCGGCTTTAAATTTGTATAGTGCACTTAAATGTACAGACGAACTTATACGATTATCAGCATCTTATAGTAGTTTTACTAACAACCTAAAAGAAAAGTATTGTGAAGTAACAGGGTATATGAAAATTGCAAATAACAGTGTCGTCGATTGTTGGTTAAATGATTGTTATATAAGTAACCCTTATGCGATAAATGCTGTCTTATATATAGAAGATTTACCTACATTAATTTATGCATACAGTAAAATTGTAGAAGACGGAAAGCTCTATGATTTTTTTAATGGGAAAGGATCATTATCAGTTTTTTATGATTTACATTTAAAGCAACAATTTGATATTGCCTGGAAAGGGAACACCGAAAGCAAGGAGCTAATCACGAGAATTATAGCGAGTTTTATATCCAATCAATCATATACCACTCATAGCGAGATTAATACAATTATTAAACAAATATTACTTGATAAAACAACCGAACAATTGTTTATTACGAGCTTTGATAGTATTTGGGATTTAGAAGATTTATTTCGACGTTTTGATGCAGAACTTATTGATATTGAACTTATATCATCTTTGGATAAGTCATTATCAGAAGCACATGTAGAGCCGTGGTATATAAATGATGTTCTCACTAATCTTATTAATAAAATCAGGAATGATAAAGATAAGAAGGATTCTATCACAGAGTACGTAGAACGTTATGCTGAGATATTTGAACGATGGGACAAAGATTCCTCCAGAACAGAGGACAAGGAAGTAAATTATCATGATCAGCAACTTATTAAGATTTATAAAAGCCTTTCAGACCCAGAAGTATCAATGTATGATAAATATGATACAGCATTTAAGCTGTCTCAGTATATTGATTTTTTGCAGAAACAAGAACCAAAACCTTTGACGAATGTTATTAAAGAATTTTTTCAGGAGCTTGATTTAGATCAAATGATATTAGAAAGAAATGCACCGAATTCGTTTACATTACCTAGGTCTTTGCTTAAAATACCTGCTTTTGTAAAAGTACTATATCATTTAGGCTTTCTTGATTTACTAAAAAAATATAGAATCGTTTTGATTAAAATATTACCAAACATCTGTATCACGAGTAATTATGATGCCAACGAAATAAAAGAAATATACAAGTCTGTTATTGGAAATATTAGTAATGACGAGAAAAATCAAGTTGTAAAATGGTGGCAGGATCGAAAAGATGATTTTATGGATATTAGCCCTGATGATATATGTACCTGTATCACTGATTATGGTATTGACGCCTTATATTATAAACTGGAGGAGTATGTAGAACAATATATTGAACATCCAGACCTTGATCATAGTATAGCTGCTTCCAAGGCATTAGATATCATATCAAATGGAGGCTATGGTTGGGATATAGGCAGATACAAAAAATTGTTTGATTCACTTAAAGACGAAAGTATTACAAGTATAAAAATGCAGTGTAATACAATAATGATTGAAAAGTTCCAAGACGTTGATGCCATTAAATGGCGAATTAATTATTTAAAAAATAATGTTGTAAAGTCTTTTCGTAATGAGACAGGAGAATTTCGTCCTATTTCACATGAAGAAGCTGAAATGATCAGCACAAATCCATACATGTTCAGGTGCTTCATGAGAATAAAAGAAAATGGGGTTTTAACTGAACAAATGGTTAATCTATTTGATTCCGGACTAAAATTATGTGTAAATCCAGATACTCAGCAATATGCATATTATCTCCTTAATCAGATATATCTTTTCTTTGTTAATTTAAATAAGATTAATTTTATCTCAATATTAAGAGAAAAGGTAGAGAATCTTAATGCAACAAATATAAGTTATCTGGCCACCAATATAATGAATAATGCAGAAATGCTGTTCTTAAAAAGCGAAAAGGCAAACATAGGTAAGGTTATTAAACTATATAACAAATGTACAGAAGAATCACATTTAAGTATTCGGAACGATGGTGATTTAAAACGTTATTTTACAAAAATCTATTGCGAAGTACAAAAGGAAATACAAGACCAAGGTATATACGCATTAGTTCGCCAAGATGCGTTAAATGAGGATTTCATTCAAAGAGAGTTGAAAAACACCATTATCAACAAGTGTTGTCAAATGGGGTTAGAAACTATTCGAGTAGATAGGGAGGTTACTCTTCAAGATAATAAACGTACAGATCTTCTCATCAGATATGGTTTATGCAAACCGATTATGGTAGAACTTAAATTACTTCACAATAATGAAATTCAACAAGATAAAAAGCGTCATGAATATAAGAAAAAGTTTATTCAATATATTAATGCAACCAATCCTTGCTTGTCTGTATTTTGGGTATTTGATGTTCATAAGAAAGGTTCTCGTATTCAAAAATTCGATGAACTTAAAAATGAATATAAAGACCTTGATAATACATTGGTAATATTAACAGATTGTAAATGTGGTAGTGCCATTGACACTGCTTTACCAAAAAATGATAAAACTCCTAATTTAAATAAATCAAGGAGAGGATATAAAAAAACAACTAAATTTTAGTTAAAAATGCAGAGCAAGGTCCCTTCACTAAAGTCTATGTGAAACAAAAACAACCGCTCTGGTTGAAATACGCACAAAAAGGTCGGATTTTCAGAGGCTATGACGCTGGCAGAATGCAGTCACAGGATGGGGATGGATAACGAGGAAAAAACAGAGTAATAACTCATAAAATTTTGTGGACGTGAAAATGACAGAAGTAAGAAACGACCTAATCAGCTGACGTTGTGAGTGCTTTTTACGGGCATGATGGTAACAGCGTTATTGAGGACACGGAGGGGAACAAATATTCGGTAAACGTAAAAGTACGTTTCGACCGTCCACACCAGTGGGGCAATGATTTCTATACGTAGAATTGAGCATGAGGACGCAAGTCAACGAGTTCGGCACGTTGCACACCAATGATTGTTGCTCGCCCATGAGAAGAACGGCGGCGAAATTGCCGTCACTACTTTCTTTCATGAGTGCTGAAAATAAAGCAGCAAAGAAATCACTCTATATTCCCTTATTTTGTGCCATAAATGTTGTCACTTTTTCAGTAGCCTATCCATTGGTATTTGGAATATTAAATTGTGTTTATCTTGTTCGTTTATTGATATTCTTAAACGCTTGATTGGAACGCATAATTCAAAATGCAACTTATCTATAAATTGGTCATATGTTACCGCAGTGTACCATTTTTCTTTAATATCAAAATTCATCACCTCTGTACCATGAATTTTTATCGATTCGAGATATTTAGTTTTTATGTTTCCTCCCATAGAATCTTCATCTTCTACTTCTTTTAATAAAATATCAACAGGTAGCGTTACTGGTGATGTTGATGGTAAATAGAATAAAAAATCACGGAAGGGTTCTAATTGATTATGGATAAAAACAAAAGACTTGGCAAATTTCTTGTTTTCTTCCAATTCAAAAATTTTATCTATTAAACCTGATTTGAAATTTGTTCGTCTGAATTTCCCCTCAGAATTAAAATATATCTCATACAAAATACCATTTAAGACATGGTTTTCTCTTCCGTTAAACCAAGAGTCCAACCAATTTGATAGATTGTTAAAAATAGCATTGGCCGCAAATTCTCTACCTATTGCAGTCTGTAACAAATTTCTGCCAAGTAAAAAACGTGTACTTATGTCAATCGTATTTTTATTTAGCCCATTTAGTTTGCTTATTGCAGGATTTTGTTTATACCAATCGTGTGATTTAAGGGAAATAATAATTTCATCAATAGGAGACCCCTTAGAAATAAAATCTTTATCAACGATATGTTCTCTACTATATGGCAAATTGATAGAATGTATTAATTGACCTGAATTAAAACAAAAGTTACCTATTAATGAGGTATGTTCCCAACTAGTCTGTTTTCCATTAGATAATGTAAAAACAGAAGTTCTAACTCTTTTAAAAAAATCTTCAATAGGAATATTTTTGTCATCTATATGATTCAATAACGAACCAGTATAAATACTATTTCTTCCTGCTCCATAATCCATTGCAGTTTCGCCAGGCGACGTTGAAAAAGCAATTATTGTTCCTTTCGGAGCATAAATCGGGGCTAATCCTGCATTGATACCTCTATCTGGCAATGGATTATTACGACACGCATCTAAAATTAAAATTTTGACAATTGTCTTATTTTGTTGCATATAATCCATTACCTCATCTAATGGTATAGAAGTATGTTTTGCGGATATAGAATCAGCAAAACTCGTATCAACGGACGTTAGGTAGTTTTTCCCTTCAATTTGAAGACCATGCCCAGAAAAATAGAATAATCCAACATCATATTTTTTTAATTCCTCTGAAAATTTTCGAATATCTCTATCAAAACTTTCATTAGTACAATCTATTGATGTCATAACAACAAATCCTAAATTCAATAGTTTTGCAGAGAAATCTTTTGCGTCATTTACAGCATTAATTAGTTTATTATGTTCTCCCACATAATTTGCATTTCCTACAACAAAAGCAAGACCATTCATCATTTTTATTTAACGTGGTTTCGACGAATTTAAATGAGACATAAAAAGTTGGTGATTAGCGGGAACAGTTAACTTTATTGTGTCGACAACAAACTATAATCGCTATGTTCACCGAGGACAAAGTTATGAAATTATTTTGTATAGAAGATGATTTTTGCAGTTTTTTATGCAATGATTAAAAAAATATACTCTGAAAACAGATGAAAAGCGACGTTATCACTGTGATTCAATCATGTCAAAGGCGGGAAACAGGTTCATCGGGCATTATATACAAAGAACAAGACTTCGTCTGCATATTGGAGAAAATAGGCGTAAAACTTTTACAAAAAATAAATATTGTTTATTTCCTAATTTAGGAATAAAAAGCAAAAATGTGTGGTGCAAGGTGGCACCTTCAACTATAATAGCGTCTTAAACATATTAAAAATATCCAAACAATTCAAAATTGGGAAGCGATAGCTATTCATATATTAAGATTATTTCTTACCTTTACTCATTAAAATGGTAAATAAATCGTTTTATTTTGCTAAAAAACAAACAAAGCAATGGCTTCATTACATATAAAAAACTTTGGTCCTATTTTGGACTCAACGAAAATAGAACTGACTTCATTGATTGTGCTCAATGGTCATCAAAGTTCAGGTAAGAGTACTTTCATGAAAGTACTTTGTTTTTGTCGTTGGGTTGAAAAAAGAATCATGGTATCGACAGATGATATCGTGAGCCAATATACTCACTATAACCGCTTTATAAAAGACTTGAAGTTGTTTTATCGGCTAAATGATGAATACTTTAAAGTTAATACGGAATTGAGGTATGATGGAGATGCAATTAGTATTGAATATACGGGGATAAACAGTAATGCAAAGATTACGCGCAAGAAATCATTTGCAGAAAAGAGATACAACAGTAAACTGTGTTACATCCCGGCAGAGCGAAATCTCGTATCGGCTATTCAGAACATAGATAAGACATACAAGGCCACAGGCAAGGATGTCCTTTTTAACTTTATATATGAGTGGTATGAAGCCAGGGAACCATATACCAATGAACATCCTTTCAAATTGGCCGTTACTGGAGGCTTCAGTTATGTAAATAAATTTGGTGCGGATGTATTGGTACGGGAAGACGGTAGTGAAACACCGGCCTTCTATGCTTCAAGTGGTATGCAAAGTGTGATGCCTATGGACGTGATGGTGGATTATATTACAGGTTGTGTGGGGAAAGAGGCCTCACTTTCAATGCGTGAACGCAATGAGATAAGCAAAACGGATAATGATTATGCTAATCTCAGGTTGTTTTACCAGTCTGCCCAACTGTTCATAGAGGAACCTGAGCAGAATCTGTTTCCTGAATCTCAAAAACTTGTAATAATGAGCATTGCGCGTTCACTGAAAAAGGCACTGGAAAACGGTTCAGAACAGAGTTTGGCGTTAGTAACCACGCACAGCCCATACATTATGTCTGTGGTAAATGTACTTTTAGCTGCGGCCATGGTTATAGAAAAAGGATTTAAACAGGATGTAATAGAAGGAGATTGTATATTGTCTTCATCTTCCATCTCAGGTTATTTTATTAATGAGAAAGGTATTTTCCAAAATATTCTCGATGTTGAAGTGCCTATGCTCAGCGGCAACAGTTTGGATGGCGTGTCAGACTGGGTGGATAGTAGTATTAGTAAGTTGAACGAGATATTATTTGCAGCGATATGAATCAAAAAACAGCGACATATAAATCAACTCACGAACAATTAGACGCAGAAGGTTTTTCTCCAGAACAGCCACTTATGGTTCGAACCAAGATTAGTACGAATGAAAAAGGCAAACGATATATTCTCGTTACGACGGGTATTGAAGAATCTGTTGTATATGCAGTAGATGGTAATATAATAACAAACGGTTTGCGTTGTGACAAGCTTATACTTGTGAAACGTTCTGCAAGTGGTGCAAAACCAGAACAATGGACAGAGTCTTTCATAGAACTGAAGGGTGTGGATACAAACCATGCCATTGATCAGTTGAGGGAAACTTTGAAAAAATCTATTTTTAGACATCCTTCCAATGATGTAGTTCGCGCCCGTATCGTGGCACAGTCTTTTCCTGCAAATAAGTCTAACCCAGCAATGGAAAAAGCGAAACAAGAGTTTCGCAAAACTTATAATTGTGACCTCCGTGGCATGAAATCCGGTCAGGAAGATAAACTTTAAGAATAATGTTTGATAAAACTTTTCATATAACATTGAAACAATCTTTAGCATTCTGAATAAATGAGGACAGGACTGGATTAACTCTATAAAATAAATAGATTATTGAAGGCAATACTCTCCAATATGAGGAAATAAGCATATTATGGAAAAAGAAAAATATGGATGCCTTGCAAGAAAGAAAAATTTTTCGTACTTTTGCATTGTCAATGAGATGACGATAATAAATTATTGAAATAAGATGAAGGTTTCATGTAGTCTGATTCGGTGGTTTCAATGATTTTCAGATACATCAAAACACTATGCACCAGGCATTTACGGGTAGGATAAATGATATGTTCGATTCCTGGTGGTACCACACAGATGCAAGGGAGTTGCCTTACGGGCGACTCCCTTTTTTTGTTTCCGCGCCGCAGGGCGGCATATATTAATAATGTGTAGGCGGCGAAATAATTTGAAATTTCTTTGAAAACGGCCTATATATTTTCTTGGTTTATGCGTCTTTCCATATAGACGTACTATAAACCTAAATAATTAAAATGCTTATGAAATTGAAGAAATTTTACCTAATCGCGGCTCTTATGGCCGCTCCGGCAGCGTCGTTTGCCACAGATTATTTCGTTACTCTTAACGGAGGTAGCGGCACAAAAGACGGCTCTTCTTGGGAAAAAGCCCTGCCGTTCAACACTTTTGCAGAGAAATTCAGTAATTACCAAGACGGCGATGTGTTCTATTTCCAGGAGGGAACGTATGTTGTTTCAGAACCTTTGAAAGTCATAGGAAAAGGTTATACTATTATAGGTGGCTTTGCAAAAGGACTTACCGGAACTACGAATGATACTCCAACACCTTCAGCTACGCCTACTATTTTCTCTGGTGATATTAATGGTGATGATGTTGCCAGCGTGGGAGATGCTGAGTGTTTGTTGTCTTTCACAGTAGCAGGTGAACATGATGTAATTGATGATATGAAGGTTGTATTACAAGGTTTAGAGTTCACTTGCGCTTTCTCTAATACGAAAGGTAATAATGGTTGGACTGACCGTGGTGCTCTTCATATAGCCGGTTGTGGTTCAGCAAATGTTAAGGATTGCCGTTTCCATGGAAATGTTGCTAATAGTGGAGAGTCTGGACAGCTTGGCGGAATGGCTTTTTCGGGACATAGTAGTAATGTTGTTTTTGAAGATTGTGAATTTACGGACAACTGGGCTACAAGCCGTGGTGCCGCTATAAAAATTTCATCAGGAAAAGAAGGCAAGGGTTCCACCGTGTTAAACCGCTGTCTTGTTGCTAATAACGAGGTGAAAGAGGGTACAGGAAGTGCTATTCTTGTTCAGCATGGAATGGCATTTTATATAATAAATTCAACCATAACAGATAATAAGGCAGGTCAGACTTCAGGTGCAATTTACAGTAATGGCTTTGCAAATGATTATGCACGAAATCTTTATATTGTAAATTCTACCATCGCAGGAAATGAAGGCGGTTCTCAAGTGGAAATGGCTGCCAATGCTAATATTTATGTAGCGAACTCTATTGTAGTTTCTGACGGGACAACGGGTGCGTTCTCATTTAAGGGTGCTACACATGAAGCTCTTAGCGGTGGAATGAATATTCTTGGTTCAGACGTTAACGGTGTGTTTACGTTACAAGATGCAACCGACAACGCCGAGGCTGGAAACAATTATGAAAAGATATTCGGCGACAACGTGCTTGGTGCGAACGGAGTAATCGAGCCGCTGGCAGACAAGGGCAATTATACGGCCAGTGCGCTGGATGCGGCTACCGCAGGCTGGGGCATCGAGGCTAACCTTACCGTAGACCAGACGGGCGCGGAGCGCGCCGACGGCAGCACTCCGGGCGCTTACGCCAAGTCAACGGCTACGGGCATAACGGGTGTCGAGGCTGTGAAGGGCGGCACGGATGATGCTTACTACACGCTGCAAGGCGTTAAGCTGGGCTCCCGTCCCACGGCCACGGGCATATACATCCACAACGGAAAGAAGGTTATTATAAGGTAAACAATGTAGCGCGCTGCGCCTGCGCTCCGTCCATTGGCCTGACGGCAGGCCGTGGACGGAGTGTTGGTGCGGCATTTTTGTGCTGCGGTTCATGCTGCGGCAATGCGTTAGAAAGTATCGACATTATGTTTGTAAAGAAGATTTACGCCTGCCTCGTGCTGGCGTTTTTTTTGTCGGTTACGTGCGCGCTGCACGCCGAAGACGGCGGGCGGCGGCTCACGGTGATGGGTCTTGGCGACTCGATTACCGAGGGCGGCCAAGGCTTCAGCACGTACCTGTACCCCCTGTGGGAGCGTCTGTTTGCCGGAGGGTACGACGCCGACTTCATCGGCCCGCGCCAGAGCGAGTGCCGCATAGGGCGGTTGAGCCACTGCGGCTTCAGCGGCAAGAACGTGGAATACCTTGACGCGCGCATCGACAGCCTGTACCGCAAGTACCCGGCCGACGTCGTTCTGCTGCACGCCGGGCACAACCACCGTGCCGACGAGCACCCCGTGGAGGGCATGATGCGCGCCTACAAGAGCATAATAGGCAAAATACACGCCGTCAACGCGCAGGCCGTGGTGTTCCTGGCGAAGGTCACTCCGAGCGGCAAACTGCCCAAATACTCGTACATACCCGAGCTTAACAGGCGCATAGAGGCTTACGTCGATTCGTTGAAAGACAGCCGCGTGGTGCTGGTTGACATGGCCCGGGGACATGACTGGCGCACGATGACAATCGAAGACATGGTGCACCCCAACGCGGCTGGCCCGCGAGTTTATGGCCGAGCGGTGGTTTGAGGCCATACGCAAGACCATAAAGCCGCAGCACGAGGCGTACAGCCCGGAGCGCATCGGCTACAAGACCGACCCGCTGCGCGGCAGCCTTGAGCTGCACGTGTTCCGCCCGGAGGGTGGGGGAGAGCGGCCTGCGGTGTTGTACTTCTTCGCCGGAGGGTGGCAGTACGGCACTCCGTTGCAGTTTTACCGCGAATGCCTGTGGCACGCCCGGCACGGCTTCACGGCCATAAGCGTGGACTATTCAATCAGGAGCCTCGGCGGCAAGAGCGCGGCGCAGGCCGTGGCCGACGGGCGCGACGCCGTGGCCTACATCCGCAGCCACGCCCGCGAGCTGGGCGTTGACACGTCGCGCATCGTCGTGGCGGGCGCGTCGGCGGGCGGCGCAATCGCCGGGAAGATAGCCGACAGCCAGGTGTGCGCCCGCATGTTGTACTACCCCGTGGTTGACTCTTTGCGCGCTGACGTGGCTAAGATGCGCAAGCCGGTGCTCTTCATGATGGGCACGAAGGACAGCTTTACGCCAATTGGCCGGGCGCGCGCCTTCGAGGCGCAGCTCCGCAGGCAGGGCACGCCCGTCGAGGCGCACTACTTTGAGGGGCTGGGCCATCCGCTCTTCCGCTACCGCGAGCGGCTTGGCCGC
>ENA-ORSA01001624-ORSA01001624.1-human-gut-metagenome-genome-assembly--contig:-NODE-1624-length-18109-cov-4.129999_pt1 | contig 18109 bp, 16 predicted proteins | sample MGYA00242179_ERZ509142 | MGnify/ENA primary metagenome ERZ509142 (study PRJEB26280, sample SAMEA2338659) | human gut metagenome | biome: human gut; feature: human-associated habitat; material: faeces... | reverse complement strand
CCGCCGCAGCCACTCCTCGGTTTTTCGTCCGCAAAGTTACGAAAAATATTTTATTCCCGTATCGGTTTGTAATATTAAATAATATAAAAAATAACGGTCAAGCCATATCCGGCAAACCGCAATGCCTTATTCCTACACGTCGGTACAACCTGCATCCTGACAACTTTCAACCTGATACAATATACAGGCAAAAGCAATGGAACATGACTGCGCCACGGCTACATCAGACAGACCACCGTGCAAAAGGCGGCAAACAGCGATGCAAAAGGCCGTCTTTTACCGTGCAATTAACGGCCTTTTACAACGCCATTTGCCGTCTTTTACAAAACCGTTTGCAAACACATGCCCACGAGACACGCGCAACACATATAGCAATGACGGCTCCGCCCCGTCGCACAGCCCGTCTTTACGGGACTTAACGATGCTGTCTTGCAAGGCGTTCAAACGCAGCCAAGCCAATTCTCAAGAAGCTTGCGGCCCAACGGAGTAAGCACGCTCTCCGGATGGAACTGCACTCCGCGTATGTCATAACGCCTGTGGCGCATGGCCATGATGTAGCCTTCATCGCTCTCGGCAGTCACTTCCAGACACCATGGAAGCGTATCACGGTCAACCACCCAGCTGTGATAACGTCCCATCATGATGCGTCCCGGACACCCTGTAAACATCGCATCCGTACCAAACTGTGTCCCTTCTGTCGCCACACCATGATAAACATTATCCAAGTTTGTCAGCTTTGCGCCGAACGCCTGCCCTATCGCCTGATGCCCAAGACAAACCCCGAGCATCGGCTTAACGCCCTTGTAACGTTTTATTACATCAAGCAGCAGGCCGGCTTCGTCAGGAATGCCCGGGCCGGGGCTTAACACCAACCTTTCGAAAGGCTCAAGCTGCGGCAGACTGAAACCGTCATTCCTGAACACACTTACATCCGCGCCTATCGCTTTAAGCATGTGCACAAGGTTGTATGTGAAGCTGTCGTAATTGTCTATAACTGCTATTTTCATCGCAATATGTCGTTTTAATGAAATGTATTACACCTTTTCAGCCATCTCTATCGCCTTGCGCAGCGCGCCAAGCTTGTTGTTCACCTCTTGCAGCTCGCGCTCCTCGTCGCTCGCGGCGACGATGCCTCCACCGGCCTGCATCCACAACTCACCGTTGCGACTGACAAACGTGCGTATGGTTATGGCTTGATTCAAGTCGCCAGACAAGCCGATGAAGCCCACACATCCGCCGTATGCGCCGCGGCAGTGCGGCTCTAATCCGCTTATTATCTGCATGGCCCTTACCTTCGGCGCGCCGCTAAGCGTACCGGCGGGAAACGTATCAATGAAAACCTTTACCGCGTCCGCGCCATCGTCAAGCGTACCGCTGACACGGCTTACAAGGTGGATTACATGGCTGTAATATTGTATGTCCTTATATAAATCCACGTGAACGCCGTGGCAATTGCGGCTCAAGTCGTTGCGCGCCAGGTCAACCAGCATTACGTGTTCGGCGTTCTCCTTGGGGTCGTTTCTCAACGCCTCGGCGGCCTTCATGTCGGCCACAGGGTCGCCTGTGCGGCGCGTCGTACCGGCTATCGGGTCTATGTAGACACGGCGGTTCTCTATGCGACAATGGGTCTCTGGGCTGCTCCCCAACAGGCGGAAACCGCCGAAGTCAAAATAAAACAGATAAGGCGAAGGGTTGATGCTGCGCAAGGCGCGGTACAAAGCGAAGTCGTCGCCCTCGTATTTCTGCACGAAACGGCGCGAAAGGACTACCTGGAAAACGTCGCCGCGCATACAATGGGCTATTCCGCGGCGTATGTTAGCCTTGTGCTGCGCGTCCGTAATAGGTGACGTAACGCCGCCTACGCGGCTGAACGGGTACACGTTCACGTTGCCCCTTGAAAGCCTTAGCATAAGCCTGTCAATGCGTCCGGCAACGTCTTCTCCCTCCTCTGCGAGCGTAACTATCGTCATCTTGCAGTCAAAATGGTCGAAAACTATGACGTCACGGAACAACATGTAATAAATGTCAGGCGCGTCGTTCTTGTCGGCTCCGCCGTCCCTGACATCAATGTTCTCGAAATATCTCACGGCGTTGAACGACGTGTAGCCATACAAACCGCAACACCCTGTGGCGTCACCGCTTATGCCGAAACGAGCCAAGAAGTCGTTTATTGCCATGTCGCAAGTATATTCCGGCGATATTTCAGCCGTATCTGACGTCCCGTCAGGATATGTGCGCTCCACCTTTCCGCGCCTTACAGACACGCCGCCTATCGGGTTCAGGCATACAAACGAACGGCTGTTGGCGCGGTCATGGTAGTCTGAACATTCCAAGAGCACGCTTTGCGGACTTGTGTCTCGCAGCCTCATGTACACGCTTACCGGCGTGAACAGGTCGGCAAGGGCCGTGCGGCTTACCGCCGTAAACTTAAATCTGACGTTATCCATATTATAAGGTATTAAATTGTTCAATTGCACTCACCGTCCTGTTCATCGGCATACCGGCCGAATTTTAAATATGTCTCGACGTCCTTGTCGCCTCTTCCGCTCAATGTCAGCACGACTACGTCGTCTGCACCAAACTTCACTTTCTCCAGCGCAGCCAGCGCATGAGCACTCTCTATTGCAGGTATTATGCCTTCAAGCCGCGTCAGTTCATAGCCGGCACGTATGGCTTCGTCGTCATTTATGGCAAGGACTTCGCTGCGTCCCTGGGCCGCCATGTTGCAGTGCATCGGACCTACGCCGGGATAGTCGAGGCCGGCGGAGACGGTGTATGCCTCCTCTATCTGGCCGTCGGGCGTCTGCATTACCAGCATACGGGCACCGTGCAGTATGCCTACCGACCCGCAATGCAGCGTAGCCGCCGTGTGGCCGCTGTCTACGCCATGGCCTCCTGCCTCGGCGAGAATGATGCGCACGCGGCTGTTGTCGGCGTAATGGTATATCGTACCGGCGGCGTTGGAGCCTCCACCGATGCAGGCAATGAGGCAATCGGGATAGTCGCAGCCGGTCTTTTCAAGCAACTGCCACTTCAATTCTTCCGATATTACGCTCTGCATACGTGCCACAAGGTCGGGATAAGGATGGGGTCCCATGGTCGAGCCTACCACGTAATACGTGTCTGAAGGATGGCTGCACCAATAGCGAATGGAGGCCGAGCAGGCATCGCTCAACGTCATGTTGCCCGTAGTCACGGGGCATACTTCAGCCCCGAGCATACGCATACGCTCCACGTTTGAACGCTGCCGCTCGATGTCGGTCTTGCCCATGAACACCTTGCAGTCCATACCCAGCAGCGCACATGCGGTGGCCGTAGCCACGCCGTGCTGCCCCGCGCCGGTCTCGGCTATGACGTGCGTCTTGCCCATGCGCCGCGCAAGGAGGGCCTGCCCTATGGCGTTGTTTATCTTGTGCGCGCCCGTATGGTTAAGGTCTTCACGCTTCAGGTACAGGCGGCAGCCGTATTTATCGCTCATGCGGCGTGCGAAATACAGCGGCGAAGGCCTGCCCACATAGTCTTTAAGCAGGCTGCGGTACTCGGCCTTGAAGCTTCCGCTTTCTATTATAGGCAGGTATGCTTCCTGCAAATCGTGCACACACTTGTGGAGTATCTCGGGCACGTATGCTCCGCCGAACTCCCCGTAAAAGCCCTTTTCGGGCGTTGAATAAGAATGTTCCATCGTATCTTTTCATTTAAATATACAGTAAACAGCACGATGGCTGCACCCGGCAATAACGGCGCGGACTGCCACCTGCCAAACCATTGATAATCAGAGCGTTTCCAAAAGGCCGTCTTTCGCATTACGAAAGGTGGCCTTTGAGCTTACGAAAGGTGGCCTTTGGGCGTGCTAAAGACGGCCTTTAAGAAAAGCCTCTGCCGCAAGCCGTGCTGCCAGCCGGTACAGGCATCATTTACGCAAAGCCTCCATCAGCCGGTCAAGAGCCTTGCCGGCATCCCCTTCTTCGTTCAGCAGAGTGACAAACTTGCTGCCTATTATCGTGCCGTCGGCATATTCCCTTGCGCTTTCCAATGTCTGCCGGTTGGATATACCGAAGCCTATCATGCGCGGATTGCGCAGCCCCATACAGCTTATCCGCTTGAAGTAAGCCTGCTTCGCGCCGTCAAACTCCGCCTGCGCGCCGGTCGTTCCGGCCGAAGACACCATATACACGAAGCCGTCCGTATGCCCGTCTATAAGCCGTATGCGCTCTTCGCTCGTCTCGGGGGTTATCATCATTATCACACGGACGTCATACTTGTCGGCTACAGGCTTCACATCGGCGAGGTAATCGTCGAAAGGGAGGTCGGGAATTATCGCGCCCGACACACCGCACCGCGCACAACTCTTGAAAAAATCCTCATAACCGTAGTGCATGATTACATTTAGATAGCCCATGAGCACGAGTGGAACGCCAACCCCGTGCTTTATTCCGTCAAGCTGGGAGAACAGTTTTTTAAGCGTCATGCCATTCCTTAGAGCTGTCGTAGCAGCACTCTGGATGACGGGGCCGTCGGCCAGCGGGTCGCTGAAAGGTATGCCAACCTCTATCATATCCACACCGCGGCGGCAGAGAGTGGTTATCACGTCAGCCGTGCTTTCAAGCGTAGGGCATCCGGCGCAGAAGTAAAGCGAGAACAGCTTGCGCCCGTTGCGGGCGGCAAATAATTCGTTTATCTTGTTCATATCGTAATTGTTTTTATTTCCTTAATGCCTTTATCTCGCCGATGAAGCGTGCCAACGCATCAACGTATTTCATTCCGGGAGACGTCTCAAAACGGCTGTTCAGGTCGATGCCTGCCAGCTTTGGATGGCTTACGGCGGCTATGTCGGCCACGCATTCAGGGCCTATTCCTCCGCTAAGGAGGAACGGCAGAGAGCCGTCATACGCATCAAGCAAACTCCAGTCAAACCTTTTGCCGTTACCGCCTGCGGCTTCGCCCCTCGTGTCAAAGAGCAACATGTCGGCCACACCGGCGTAAGCCGCACCCCGTATTACATCTTCGCGTGTGGCGATATTAACCGCCTTGATTATCCTTACGCCGCGCTTCGCCTCCGCATCCAGCACATTGCGCAATCCGGCCAGCCGCCCAACGCTCTCGCCGCCGTGCATCTGCACGCAGTCCAGCCCGTATCGTTTCACGGCTGAAAGAATATCATCCTGCGGCGCATCTACGAACACTCCTACCTTGAGAGGCCGCCCGCCACGCCGCTCACCGTCCGCCACGCCGCAAAGGGCATCCATCTGCTGCGGCGACACGTGCCTGCGGCTGCCTTCATGGAAGATGAAGCCCAGCATGTCTACGCCCAACGATGCGACCATATCGACGTTGCCGGTCTCCCGCAAGCCGCACACCTTTATATAAAAAGGTGTGGCGGAGCATCCCCTTTCCACGCCCTCAACTTCCCTGACATAGCGTGCCAACTCCTCGCCGGGACGCTCCGCCTTCATAAAACTCTCTCCTATGAGAAAGCCGTTGAAGCCTGCCAAGCGCAGCGAAACTATTGTATCAGAGCCGGATATGCCGCTCTCGCTAACCTTGCACACCCCTGCTGGAAGACGGGAAGCCAACCGGAACGAGTTGTCTACGTCTGTAACAAACGTGCCGAGGTTGCGGTTGTTGACGCCGCAAACGTCGGGCATAAGCCCGGCATAGTCAAGTTCATCCTCTCCGTGAAGCTCCAGCAGCACCTCCATGCCCAGCTCACGGGCTACGGCCATCAGCCGGCGGCACTCCTGCATGTCCAATACTGACGCTATGAGGAGCACGGCGGACGCTCCGCACAGACGCGCCTGGAAGAGCTGATACTCGTCTACGATGAAGTTTTTGTAAAGTATCGGGAGCACAACTTCCGACTCACGGGCTTCCTTGACAAACCTGTCGGCTCCGCCGAAAAACGCCTCATCGGTCAATATGCTTACCGCCGAAGCACCGTTACGCTGGTATTCCATCGGCACTACATCGGCCCGGGCGGCTTCGTTTATCCAGCCTTTTGAGGGCGAACGACGCTTGAACTCGGCTATTATGCCCGTATGTGAACGCATCAACGCCGAACTGAGCGACGGCAAACGGTCATCGCCAAGACGCTCGACCATGGCATGTATAAGCCTCTCGGGCAACACTTCCTTCATGCGTTCCACCTCAATGCGTTTGCACGAAACTATTTCATTAAGAATGTCTTTCATCATTTCATATGTTATTGTACGGCCAATAGGTCACGAGTTTATCTCAACAAATTTTCTAAACACTTCCAGGGCGCGCCCGCTTTCGAGCGAACGGCGGGCCATGCCGACAGCTTCCTCGAGCGTCTTCGACGGGTCTACGACCTGTATTCCGAACGCGGCGTTGGCAAGAACAACGTTCTTCCTGTCGGGCAAAGCCCTGTTCTCGAGCACGCTGTCAAATATTTCCTTAGCCTCTTCAACGGTCGCCCCGCCTTGCAGATGTTGTGGGTCAACCGTGTCAAGACCTATGTCTGACGGATGGAATATCCGCTCGTAACGGTTGGTTGACACCTTGAAACTGCCCGTAAGTGATATTTCGTCATACCCGTCCAGGCTGTTCACTATGCCGAAATCTATCCCTAACCTATGGTAGACGTTGCCGTAAAGGCGCATCTGGTTTAAATCCGCCACCCCGAGCAACTGGCACTGGGGCTGCGACGGATTGACAATCGGCCCCAGAAGGTTGAAACACGTGGGGAACTGCAACGCCTTGCGGATGGGGCCTACGGACTTCATGGCCAGGGCGAACAGCTGCGCGTGGAGATACACGATGCCGCATTCGTTGATTGAACGGTTAAGCTTGTCTATGTCGTCGGTGAACTTCACGCCGTGCGCCTCTATGACGTTAGACGCCCCACTGGTTGACGTCGAGGCGTAATTGCCATGCTTGGCAACCTTGTATCCGGCTCCGGCTATGACGAAACAGGCACACGTGGATATGTTGAACGTATTTTTCTGGTCGCCGCCGGTGCCTACCACGTCGATGTAGCGGCCGCAATCCAGCTTGGCGGAGACGCCCGTCTCCAATATCCCGTCGCGGAAGCCAAGCAGTTCATCTACCGTAACCCCGCGCATCTGCAACCCCGTGAGCAGCGCCGTTACCTGCTCCACGGGATATTCGCCACGGGATATTCCCACCAACGCGTCGCGCATTTCTCCACGCGTAAAGGTCTCATGCTCAAGCATCTTACGCAACATGTCTCTTGCTTCCATAAATGTTTTGCTTTTTGAATTATTTGTTTTGATGATTTTTCTAACGGGAAACGTTGCTTCAAAGCGTGACAAAAACAAAGCGGACTTGCCGTAAGAACGACAAGTCCGCTTCTGTTATATTAAATTTTTCACACGACTCCGCAACTCACGACTTTTTCAATCTTGAGTAACGCCACCACCATGCGAAAAACATATTGTTCATAACCACGTTGTTTGATGTTTCGTTTGCAAATATAGGGAATTACTGACAATAAACCAAATTTTTACGCAATAATCTTTCGTTTTACAAGAAATTCATCGTTGTTAATTACTATTCTCTCCCGGTTTTAAAGCATATTAATGGATTTATGCTTTAAAACAAAAAGCACAAGTCACTTCGCCGACTTCCTCCTGTTGCACTCACGGCAGAGCATCTGGCAGTTCTCTTTAACCGTACGTCCGCCGTCGCGCCACGGCGTTATGTGGTCTCCCTCCATGAAATCGAAGTCGAACTCTTTGCCGCATAGCGCACATCGGCGGCCTTGCTCTTCCCATACGGCCAGCTTTATGTCGTCGGGAAAGGCGCGCAGGTCGAGCCAATGCTCGTCGCCTGTCAGCACGTAGGGTATTATTCCGCTCTGCCTCTGTATCTCGCTGTCGCGCATCAGGCCCGAGATACGCTTGCCAAGAGCCACGGTGTCGAGCGTCTGCGTGCCGTACCTGTCATACAGCATGGCCCAGTCAAGACCTTTCATGATTTTGCGGAACTTCTTGGGGTCGAAGTTGGTAATCGCCCAGTTCAACACGCTTTGGAAGTAACTCCACAAGTTGTTGGCGTTGGGGTCGTGCTGGTGCTCGGCCATGTAGCCCACGGCGGTCTGCCGCTTGCCCCCACGTATCTCGTGGTCGGCCATCCATTCAAGAGCTTTTTTGAGGAAGTCCTGCCGTATGGGCGTGCCGTTTACGAGGTCTTTGCCCAAGCGGTATGCTCCGCAGTTGGACTTCGAGAAATGCCGCTTGGCATCCGAAACGAACGGCCCGGCGTACACGGCGTTGTTTATTTCCTGCTCGTTAAGCGACTTTCCGGCTATGTTGATGGTCTTAAACCATTCCAATTTCTCCGACGGCTCGCCCTCGCAAACGTACACGGTAAGCCGATAGCCCAGGATTTTCCGCTGTATGTCGGCTGGCTGATTGAAGAAGTTTTTGAAATCGTAAGAGAACTTGCCGGCCACGTATTCGCACAACGAAAGCGTGCGCTGCTGACCGTCCATCACCTCAAATGGGCACTCGGCGTCTTCGCCACGCTTCACCCAATACATCACGTTGAGCGGATAACCGCTTAATACTGTGGTTATTACGGCCTGTTGTTCCTTCTCATTATATATGAATTCGCGCTGGTAAGGCGGACGTATGTCGAGCCTGCCGCTGTAGCCGCGCACGCCAAGTTCGTCGTTATTTACATAGCCTTCGGTTATTTCGCCTACGGTTACCTCGATTTGTTTTATTGTCATCATTGGTGGTTAAAGTTTTAAGGTTATACGGTTATGGGGTTGTACGGTGCTTGCGGATGCTTGTTGCGGATGAAAACTCTACTGTATTGTCTTTTCCCGTTCACGATGCCACATCCTCCTCTGTCGTCAGGATGAACTATATAACCGATTTGTTCTAAAATATTTTTAGGCGTTGAAGCCCTTGTGTTGCCACTTGCTTGCCATATTATCTCAAATTGATTAGGACAATATTTGTCAAGAAATGTAATTGGTACGCCCATCAAACCTGCATAATCACAAGGTATGTCTTGTGTCCTATTAACATTAATTGCGTTATAATTATCATATTTCGGATATTCTTCAGGCGTATAATGGCATATTAAATCTATTTGTTCGTTTCGTTTTGGTATTTCCAGATTTGTAAACCAATGTACGCCTGACACTCTAATCATTCCTTTGCGATGGTCACTTGCTGTTGCAACATCTTCGTATGGAGACACAAAATGCGCCGCAGAGCCTTTAAAACCATAGCCCAGCCAAACTTTATTGCTTATTATCAAAGGAAATACATCCTTATAAATAGCATTACCTTGTTTCCCGATAATGAGAAATTTCTTATCATATTTCACAAGCTGCCCGATGTATTCACGGAACAAAGAGAACGGAGGATTGGTAACAACGACATCTGCCTGTTTAAGCAGCTCGATACATTCACGCGAACGGAAGTCGCCGGTTTCGAGCGTGGAGATGACGTTCTTGTCGTTTTGCAGCAGATAACGTACGTCAGAAAGGTCGACGGCACCGTCGCCGTTAAGGTCTTTCACTTCGGTTATTTCCACCTTGTACGCGATTTTCTTAGGCTCTTCGTCCTCCCACTTGAACAAAATTGGCAGTTCATTACCCTGCACGGGAGAGCCGTTATAGCAGGTACAGATTAGCTTCTTCAGCCCTAATTGATTGAAGCGCAGGGCAAAGTATTTGAAAAAGTTGCTCTCGTAAGGGTCGTCGCAGTTGCAGAGCACGGTCTTGTTACGGAAGTGAGGCCAGTAATGTCGCAGCTCGCGCTCTATATCTGACATCTGCGTATAAAACTCGTCTTTCTTCGCCTGCTTGGCCGAATTAAGGTTTTTGTTTGCCATGGTGATTGATAGTTTTACAAGCATAGACTATCAATCACTCTGACGCAATAAAAAAGGTGCGAGCCTTCTTATTGCGTTCTGCGAGGTAGCGTAGGAAAAGACCTCATCCTGCCAATAAGCGCTCACACCCCTTCGGGCAGAGCATAGCTTATCATATGGCAGGACAAAGCATTCCTATACAGAAATACTTTTACCTATTATCCGGTTGTTCTTATCTTGCTTTAAAGTTTCCTACGCTTTTAGCAGAACGCGAAATAATAGCTAATGCTTCTTTATATTAATATGTAATGTTAACTGTCGTTTCTGTTTCTTGCTTCTTTATTTAAGTTTATTGATTACGAATGCAAAGGTAACAATAAATTTGATAGAAACGTAGTTGCAATGCAATTATATTTATAACACAGTTGTAAAAACTGCCATACGCGGCGTAAATTCGCACCGCAAATGGCACGACACAAGACTGACACATTGTAAAGATATTACAGGATAATGCTTACTTCCTGATTTCCTTTTAACACTGAGAATGGGTGCGGCGCAAAATTTTCCTGCTTCGGGCGAAAATATTGCAAGGAGAAGTGTGCAAACGTAACAACCTGTAACCGTGGACATTACGGACGAAGGCGAATATTTGTGCAATCATATACGGCGTTTTAACATGTTTTGGACGGTCTTTACCGATGTCAAAGACGGTCTTTAGCACTGGCAAAGACCGCATCCGGTACCCTTAAAGACGGCATTTGCGGTTGCAAAAGGCGGCTTTTCACCCTGCGTTTTGCCACATTCGGGGGTGCAAAGGGTGGCATTTTGCACATAAAACAGCCGTCACGGTGTGTTCAGCCGAGCTATTTCGACTGAAAAGTGAGACATACAGCGATTGACTCTTTGCCATGCAAAACCACGGCATTGGTGGCAAAATGACATCATGCGCAACCTTGCCGGAACACCCATACTCCACCGCTCAGGCGGCGCAAAATACCATGCCAACGCTCTTTTCAGCCATCTTTTATTTTGCACTTCACTCGATTTGAATAAATTTCTCACGCTCATAAAAGCAAAAGTATTTTCCTTTTATTTCGCTTAATCGAAATTTTGCACTATCTTTAAATAAGGCAGGCTGCATCTCGGAATTGAAAATAAAAGCTCTTTTCATCCGCTTTTATTTTGCACTTCACTCGAATTGCACTATCTTTGCAACATTATTTTAAATTATAATAATATGAAAATTTCACGTATTGAACATCTGGGCATAGCCGTACAGAGCATCGAGGAGGCTCTGCCCTATTTCGAGAATGTGCTTGGACTGAAGTGCTACGCGGTAGAGGAAGTGGCCGACCAGAAGGTGAAGACGGCTTTCCTGAAATGCGGCGAGGTGAAGCTTGAGCTGCTTGAGCCGACATCACCCGAGAGCACCATCCAGAAATGGCTCGACAAGGGCAACCACGGCGTACACCACGTGGCGTTCTGCATAGAGGACGGAGTGGCCGAGGCTTTGGCCGAGTGCGAGGGCAAGGGCCTGCGCCTCATCGACAAGGCACCACGCAAGGGTGCCGAGAACCTTAACATTGCGTTCCTCCACCCGAAATCGACATGTGGCGTGCTGACAGAGCTTTGTGAACAGTAATATATAAACAAAGGTTATACGGTTTTACGGTTGTGAGGTTATGAGGTCATAAGGTTATACGGTTGGAAGGTTGGAAAGGATTTCATCCGTAACAACTTATAACCGAATAACCATAAAACCGCATGACCAAAAACCGCATAACCGTATAACCCCAAAACCTCAAAACCGTAAAATCACAATGAGCAAACAAGTAGAAAAAATCAAGGAGCTTATCGCCAAGCGCGAGAAGGCCCGTCTCGGAGGCGGCGAGAAAGCCATAGAGAAACAACACGCACGCGGCAAATACACCGCACGCGAACGCATAGACATGCTTCTCGACGAGGGCAGTTTTGAAGAGTTTGACATGTTCAAGCTGCACCGCTGCACCAACTTCGGCATGGAGAAGAAGCAGTATCTGGGCGACGGCGTGGTAGCCGGATGCGGTACCATCGACGGCCGACTGGTATATATCTTCGCGCAGGACTTCACCGTAAACGGCGGTTCTCTTTCAGAGACCATGGCGCAGAAGATTTGCAAGGTGATGGACATGGCCATGAAGATGGGCGCACCCGTAATCGGCATCAACGACTCCGGCGGCGCGCGCATACAGGAAGGCATCTGCGCCCTGGCCGGCTTCGCCGAAATATTTGAGCGCAACATCCTCGCATCAGGCGTAATCCCGCAAATCAGCGGTATATTCGGCCCGTGCGCCGGTGGTGCGGTTTACTCTCCTGCACTGACTGACTTCACGCTGATGATGGAGAACACGTCTTACATGTTCCTCACCGGCCCGAAGGTGGTAAAGACCGTAACGGGCGAGGACATCGACCAGGAACACCTCGGCGGCGCAAGCGTACACTCTACGAAGAGCGGCGTGACACACTTCACGGCGAAGACCGAAGAGGAGGCTATGGAGATGATTAAGACGCTGCTGAGCTACATCCCGTCGAACAACATGGAGGAGGCTCCGCGCAAGGAGTGCACCGACCCAATCAACCGCATGGAGGACTCGCTCAACGAAATCATACCCGAAGACCCCAACCAGGCATACGACATGTACAAGGTTATCGGCGCAATAGTTGACAACGGAGAGTTCTTTGAAGTGCAGCCCAAGTTCGCTAAGAACATCATCGTAGGCTTCGCCCGCTTCAACGGACAGAGCGTAGGCATCGTGGCCAACCAGCCTTCATGCTACGCCGGAGTGCTCGATGTCAACGCAAGCCGCAAGGGCGCACGCTTCGTCCGCTTCTGCGACGCATTCAACATACCTATCGTAAGCCTCGTCGACGTGCCCGGCTTCCTGCCCGGCACAGGCCAGGAGTACAACGCGGTAATCCTGCACGGAGCACAGCTGCTCTACGCTTACGGCGAGGCTACCGTGCCCAAGGTGACCGTAACACTGCGCAAGAGCTACGGCGGAAGCCACATCGTCATGGGATGCAAGCAGCTGCGCACCGACATCAACTACGCATGGCCTTCGGCCGAAATCGCCGTAATGGGCGCAAGCGGCGCCGTGGCCGTGCTCTGCGCGAAAGAGGCAAAGGAGCAGGAAGACCCCAAGGCATTCCTCGCAGAGAAGGAAGAAGAGTACACCGAAATGTTTGCCAACCCGTACCAAGCAGCCAAGTATGGCTACATCGATGATGTGATAGAGCCGCGCAACACGCGCTTCCGCATCTGCCGCGCATTGGCCCAGCTGGCTACAAAGAGGGACGGACTGCCCGCCAAGAAGCACGGCAACATCCCGATGTAATGTTTCCAACATCAAATAATCAACGACAATGGACAAAAACGAGGTCTATGCAGCCATTGCATTGGCGTTGCATGAGTTTAACGGCAACAATGTGCATGACAAGGAAGCCGGCATAATAACCATAAAGGAGAGACACTCTGAATGGGAGATGCACTACCTTAACATGACACAACATCCTTAAAAACATCAAGTAATGAAAGAATATAAATATACAATCAACGGCAACAAATACGAAGTAACCATTGCCGGCATCGAGGACAATATAGCCAACGTGGTTGTCAATGGCGAAGAGTATAAGGTTGAAATGGAAAAGGAGCCCGAACCGCAGAAGAAGAAAGTCGTTGTAAAGCCCGTAGCTCCCCAGCCCGCACAGGCATCGGCTCCGGCTTCAGGTGGCAATGCGCGCGTAAACATGAGCAATGCCGTGAAGTCTCCGCTGCCCGGTGTCATCACCGAAATCAAGGTTGCCGTGGGCGACGAGGTAAAGGAAGGCGACACCGTAGTAGTGCTCGAAGCCATGAAAATGGCTAACAACCTTGACGCCGAAAAGGGCGGAAAGGTTACGGCCATACTTGTAAAAGAAGGGGAAAGTGTCATGGAAGACACTCCGCTCGTAGTAATCGAATAAGATTATACAAATACAAGAAGAATAATAAAGGCGGCCGGGAATAAATTTCCCGGCCGCCTTTATTATTGCGTATCGTCATTTTATCATCCAAGCGGTATGCAATGTATCATTTGAAATGCGGTCATCATTCAACGTATCACCGCTTATTTCTCACCGTTTACACGCTTATGGGGCGTTGACGGCCTCAATTTGGGTTGGTGCTTCTTCCTGCGCAGCCATTCCTCCTTGCGTTTCTCGTATTCAAGATAATGCCGCTCAAGATAGTTGTCCGCCATCACTCATGACTGAATTTGCTGTAAACCACGCTTAACTTTATCGGATAATCTTCCTTTCTAATATTTTTATCATCGTCTTCGCGCAACCCCCTTACAAGGCGGGTGCTCTTAAGGCTCATGTCGTGCACTACCTTAACTATCTGGTTGGAACTATTAGTGGTTATGCTTACAGGTATTACAACCACCTTGTTCCAATCATCCGAGCGTTCTTCCTCCTTGATTCCGTTCATGTAGGTTATCATGCCCGATATGTTGTTGAACGTATATGTGTTGTAACGCTGCTGGGTATTCTCATCAACATCAAAGCTGGCATAAAACGAATTTTTATAATCTATGATGTCCTCGTTCTCAAAGAAGCTGTTAATGCTATCCAAGGGTATCATCAGCAAAGTGGTGGGATAATCCAGCGAATACTCGCTTTGATTGGTGTTGTTGATGCGTGTGAGCACCAGCTTGGCGGTGTTAAGCGTATCGTTTTCATGCCCACGCATGACCTCATCGACGGGTAATGTGAGCACGGTAAATATTCCAGACGGGGTTTTCAGGTAAGTGCAGGTCTCGTCTTCTGCCAATTCTTCAAGCACGCGGTCATCATTTCCGATGTTTGTAGTCTGCAACACTTCTTCCGTTCCAGAGAATGTTGACGTGCCGACATATGTTGTATCGGCATTGTATCTAAAGTAAATATTGAGCTGGCTCACCATTACGTATGCCATAGAGCCAAGTCCGTCGTTCATCTTGAAATAGAAGCCGGGGCACACGTCGTGTATGAATTTGTACGAGTTCTTAAAACTTTCAGGACTGTTATAATACTTGCGCATTATGTATGTGCCGTAATTATTATATGTAACCCCGTCTTTGTCGATGTACGGCTTGTCAAGGGTAATCTTTATGTTAGGTGTATAAGAGCTTGCATCCCATCGCTCGTCCTCGCTCACGCTAAGGTCTGTAAGGGTGTATGTCTTGTTCACCTTGTATCCATTGGCGTCCACATAACCTTCTGCCATAGGGTCGAAATCAGAATAATAAAACGTGTCTTCCTCAATCGGCTCGAGCATCTCGTGCGCCGTAAGGTTCATGGTTGCGAGCGAGTCGCCATAATAGCTTTGAAAAAACAGCCTGATATGGCAAGAGTCGGCTATCACCTTGCGTATCTTCTCTTCCCTTGTATCATCCCATGCAAAGTCTTCCGTAAGGCTGACTATGCTGTCAAGCTCGGGCAGGTTGTAATCTTCAAGTGTACCAAACTGGGCCATGAAGTCGCCCGTAATGTAGTTACCAGTCTCCGGGTCACGGATAATGCCAAGATAACCTGTCGTATTGCGCGAAAGCACAGAATCTACAACAATAGACCTTGACGTAACGTTAAACGTATCGGTGGACACTTTAAGCATGTCCATGTTATCCGTCAAAGAATTGCCTATCGTACCTGTAGTATCGTCACACGAAGCGAACATTATCGACGCGAACGCCACAATGAACGCGAAAATACCTATTTTCATTGGGATGTAAATCTTAAAAACAAATTACCTTATTCTGCATTGTCTTCGAATATCTTGTCATAAAAGGCTTCATATGCCTGGCACAAATCTTCATCACCGGGGTTGACCAATACTGGCAGCCCTTTGCTCTCGGCATAGGCGATTAATTCGGGATTGACGTCCTTTCCTGCGTTCACGATACCGTCAGAATAATCTATGGCAAGCTTTTCGAAGTCAAGGAAGCTGAAATCATTGCCATACTTGTCGAGCAGCTCCGGCTTCACGTCCCTGAACTCTATGCTGTTCCTGAAATTCTCACCGAGGCTTCCGTGCAGTTCTTCCGAGAACAATGAGGTGACCACCTTTGTATTGGCGAACGAAGGCTCGTCATGGTAGGCCGTCTTTATATATAAAGGTATGGCCGAGCACATCCATCCCTGGCAATGTATGATGTCGGGCGTCCAGCGCAGCTTCTTGACCGTTTCGAGCACGCCGCGCGCGAAGAACACCGCCCTCTCGCCGTTATCGTCATACTCGTTGCCGTTCTCGTCGAACGCCATAAGGCGCTTCGTAAAATAATCCTCGTTATCAATGAAATACACCTGTATCCGCGTTGACGGTATCGACGCGACCTTGATTATCAGCGGATGATCGGTCTCGTCGATGATGAGCATCATCCTCGACAGGCGTATTACCTCGTGCAGCTGGCCGCGCCTCTCGTTGATGTTGCCCCATTTTGGCATGAAAGTCCGTATCTCGTATCCATTTTCCTGTATGGCCTGCGGCAGGGCGCGGCCCAAGTGCGACATCTCGCTTTCCGGAACGTAAGGAGTGATTTCCTGGTTTATGAACAATACCTTCTTTGCCTTCATGATGTTAATTTTTATCCTTGCAAAGGTACGAAAAATCTTCGTAAAACGAGTATTTTTTTTCGTTTATTAGGCAAAAGGCCGTCCTTAACGGCATATTTTCCCGATTATTCTTCTTTATTTAAGAAATTTGTTGTTATTTTGCACGCCGATTCAATAAGTGTTGAAACACATTATACATCATGCAGGTTTTTCATAAGATAGCCGAACTTCAAAACACTTTGTTCGACGAAAGGAAACAAGGCAGGAGCGTAGGGCTTGTACCTACGATGGGAGCGCTACATGAAGGACACGCTTCCTTGGTCAAGAAAAGTGTCACGGACAACGACGTAACGGTCGTTTCAGTATTTGTAAACCCCACCCAATTCAACGACCCGAAAGACTTGAGCTCATATCCACGTGACCTTGAGGCCGATTGCAGGCTGCTGGAAAGCGTCGGGGCCGACTATGTGTTCGCGCCGTCCGTGGAAGAGATGTACCCCACCCCCGACACGCGCCACTTCGAGTTTCCCCCGGTTTCAACCGTAATGGAGGGAGCACACCGCCCCGGCCACTTCAACGGAGTATGCCAGGTGGTAAGCCGCCTGTTCTACATAGTGCGCCCGGACAGGGCTTATTTCGGCGAGAAAGACTGGCAGCAAATAGCCGTGGTAAAGGCTATGGTGAAGTCGTTGGGACTGAAAGTAAGCATCGTAGAGTGCCCCATAGTGCGCGACACCGACGGGCTGGCGCGCTCATCGCGCAACGCCCTGCTCTCGCCCGACGAAAGAGCGATAGCCCCAAACATATTCAAGGCTCTCAAAGAAAGCCTTGAATACGCCAAGACCCACACCCTGAAAGAGACCCACGACCACGTGGTAAACCAAATCAACGCCGTAGACGGGCTTGACGTGGAATACTTTGAAATAGTTGACGGCAACACGCTCCAGCCCGTTGCCGGCTGGGACGGCTCCGCCTACATCGTAGGCTGCATCACCGTTTATTGCGGAGCAAGGCCGGTAAGGCTCATAGACCACATAAAATACAAAAGCTGACAAAGCCATGATGATAGAAGTATTGAAAAGCAAACTGCACTGCGTCCAGGTGACCGAGGCCAACCTCAACTACATGGGCAGCATCACCATAGACGAGGATTTGATGGACGCGGCCGGCCTGATAGCAGGCGAAAAGGTGCAAATAGTGAACAACAACAACGGCGAACGCTTTGAGACGTACATCATCAAGGGCGAGCGCGGCAGCGGCTGCATATGCCTTAACGGCGCGGCGGCAAGGAAATGCCAGGTGGGCGACACGGTTATAATCATAGCCTACGCCCTGATGGACTTCGAGGAGGCCAAGGCTTACAAGCCCACCGTAGTGTTCCCCGAGCACAACAGGATTGCAAGATAACAACACTCACACTTAATATCGCCACGACGTCCCGGCCGCACCAGCTTGCAGCCGGGACGTCTTCCGTTCCGCCATACATGGCCTTCAGCCATGCCAAAGATGCCTTTTGGCACTGCCAAAGGCCGCTTTTATCCGCCATACCCTTACGCTTACAGAATTACAGATGACAGATGACATTTACCCGAACAGCAAGTCTTGTGCAACGCCACGGCCTGCCAGGCAACCGGCATAACACTATATCCGCTTATCATCCATCATTATCAATGATGATTATATTACTATT
>ENA-ORSA01001614-ORSA01001614.1-human-gut-metagenome-genome-assembly--contig:-NODE-1614-length-18162-cov-3.586458_pt1 | contig 18162 bp, 18 predicted proteins | sample MGYA00242179_ERZ509142 | MGnify/ENA primary metagenome ERZ509142 (study PRJEB26280, sample SAMEA2338659) | human gut metagenome | biome: human gut; feature: human-associated habitat; material: faeces... | reverse complement strand
ACACCGGTGTGACCAACCATGTCGCAGTTCGCGAAGTTCACGATGTAGAAATCAGCGCGATCCTCGTTGATGGCGGCGACGTCATCGGCTGTGAAGCGCTTGCGGAAATACGTCATCATGGATGTGTCGAACAACGGTTTCGTCTGAAACTCATGTAGCCCGAGAAAGTACTGCAAATACGGGTTCTCACTGATGTTCTCCACGACCTTCTCATCCGTGAAGCACTCCGACGCCTGTATATGAAGTGAGCCGAACGCGATGCGGGCCTGCCGTCCCGGCGTTTGTTCTTGAAGCTGCGGGCGTAAACGTCCTCAATCATATCCCAAGGCATCAGTGCCGCGAGTTTCACCCATCGGCTACCGGCGTCCAATTTCCCGCCGAAGGGCAGTATGAAGTCCTCCAGCGTCATTTGCACCCGTTCAGATTCCTTTTGATACATCATCTCTACCCCAAAACCCGTCTTTTTTTGCTCTTCATCGCCATTATGATACCATAACAGTGCGCTAATGTATTGTGTTTTCAATGGGTTTGGGGTTGTGGAGTGAAGCCTAATTAAGCAGTTTATGCGAATTGCAAGTGCAAATTGGGCACTCGGAAAAAAGCTGATGAAAGTTATCCACGCGCAGGAGCAGGCGCTGGTCTTCGAGAAGTTCATGAATGAGGATGCATACCAGATCGGCACGAAAATCAAGCAGGGCGTGGAAAAGCTCGGCCATGACGTGGTCGATTCGATCTCCCTTGGCGACGAGCAGCTGTTCTATTACGCGATACAGTCGATCGCCCCATCAACCTCAGCTGACTTGGCAGAAAGATCCGCACAGCCAACATGTTCCGGCAGAGTTCGTATCTGGTCGGCCTGGAGATGGCAGCCAGCGGCGATACGTTTGCCGATTCCGGTCTGGAACCTGCAAAGTTCGCAGGTGTAGGCGGCTGCTTCCCGATTAACCTCAAAGGCCGCGGCTTCATTGGTGCCATTGCCGTTTCTGGCATGGAGCAGCAGGAAGATCATTGGCTGGTCGTTGATACCATCAGCCAGTATCTCGGCGTGGCGGTAGAGTCTGTACTGCCGCTCTTTAAATAAGAATAAGCGACTGCCGGTGCGTACGCCTGTGCGTTAAGGAACAGGCTTGCGCACCGGCTTTGCTGCGCCCCAGGCGAGCGGCGCGGGGGCTTGAGAATGGTGAATTTGGAACAATATAGAACAGCTGAGAGGGCTTTTGCGGAATTCTGCCGGAAAAGCGAAAAAAAACTTGACAATCGCCGCGCGATCTTTTATAATGCACCGAGCGCCACAACACAGGAGGTCAGTTATGCGGATTTGTTTCAAGCATGCCCAGGTATGGAAAGACGGCTCGCTCCGTCTGGCAGATATTCTTGTTGCAGACGGCAGAATTGTTTCTATCGGAGATCGTGTTTCCTGCCCTACGGATACTGTTTGTGTTGAAGTTCATAACGCAGTTATTTTTCCCGGTTTCGTTGATGTGCATGTCCATCTTCGTGAGCCGGGATTTTCTTATAAGGAGACGATCCGCACCGGAACACTCGCAGCGGCGCACGGCGGCTTTGCCCACGTGGCGGCGATGCCGAACCTGAACCCGGTGCCGGACTGCAAGGCGTCACTGGAAGAGGAGCTGCGCCGTATCCGGGAAAGCGCCTGCGTGCATGTGCACCCCTACGGCGCAATTTCCGTCGGGCAAAAGGGCGAGCAGCTGGCGGATCTGGACGCGATGGCCCCGGAGGTAATTGCATTTTCCGACGATGGAAAGGGCGTACAGTCGGAGAGCCTGATGCGCGAGGCGATGGAGCAGTGCAGAAGGCTTGGGAAAATTCTGGCCGCGCACTGCGAGGACAATCGCCTGCTTCGCGGCGGCTATATCCACGACGGCGCATATGCAAAGACCCACAGCCACCGGGGCATTTGCTCCGAGAGCGAGTGGGGCCAGATTGCGCGCGATGTGCGCCTGGCAGAGGAGACAGGCTGTGCATATCATGTGTGCCACGTCTCCACGAAGGAAAGTGTTTCGATCATCCGGGAGGCAAAACGGCGCGGCGTAAATGTAACATGCGAGACAGGGCCGCATTATCTGACCTTTACGGAGGATGATTTGCAGGAGGACGGACGGTTCAAGATGAATCCGCCGCTCAGAAGCAGGGAAGACCGCGACGCGCTGATTGAGGGACTTCTGGACGGAACGATTGACATGATTGTGACCGATCACGCGCCACACAGCCGGGAAGAAAAAGCCCGCGGACTGGAAAAAAGCGCGATGGGCGTTGTGGGTCTGGAAACCTCCTTTGCCGCCTGCTACACAAGCTTCGTGAAGCCCGGCATTCTGCCGCTCGGAAAGCTTGTGGATCTGATGCACGACGCGCCAATGCGCCGCTTTGGCTGCGGCACGGAGCTTGCCATCGGGCAGCCGGCAGATCTGACAGTCTTCAACCTGAGCGAGAGTTATGTAGTAGAGCCGGAACAGTTTTTGTCGATGGGTCGGGCAACGCCGTTTGCAGGCGTCACGCTCACCGGCGTATGCAAGATGACAATGATTGATGGAAAGATCGTCTGGAAGGAGGAAACGCTTTGAACGAAGTACGCTTTACACTGACAGAAAACGCGCGGCTTGCGCCGAATGTGTACCGGCTACGTTTGGCAGGGGACGCCTCGGCCATCACCGCGCCGGGACAGTTCCTGGAGCTCAGTATTCCGGGCTTTTTCCTCAGACGGCCGCTTTCCGTCTGCGACTGGGAGGACGGAAGTGTCACAATTTTATACCGCGCGGTCGGAGATGGCACAAGGGCGCTGGCAAAAATGAAGCCTGGTAAGACGATTGATGCGCTGTGCGGTCTTGGAAATGGATTTGACGTGACGGCGTGCGGAGAAAAGACGCTTGTGATCGGAGGAGGCATCGGCGTGCCGCCGATGTACAGCCTTGCAAAGAGGCTCCTTGCGGCTGGGAAAACACCGGCTGCAATTCTTGGATTTAATACGGCGAGCGAGATTTTCTACAAAGAAGAATTTGAAGCGCTTGGAATTGAGACGATTCTTGCAACCGCCGATGGAAGCGTGGGTAGCAAAGGCTTTGTAACAGATGCGCTGCCGGAAGCGTTTGACACATTCTGCGCCTGCGGGCCGCTGCCGATGCTGCGCGCGCTGTGCAGCAGGACGGAAAAGCCGGGTTTTTTGAGCCTGGAAGCGCGGATGGGCTGCGGCTTTGGCGCGTGCATGGGTTGCACCATTGAGACAGCACATGGGCCGAAACGGGTCTGCAAGGAAGGACCCGTATTCCGAAAGGAGGAACTGATATGGTGAGGGCAGCAGTTTCACTCTGCGGCATTGAGCTCGACAACCCCGTCATTCCGGCCAGCGGAACCTTTGGCTACGGGTACACGTTTGCAGAGCTCTACGATATCGATTGCCTTGGAACCTTTTCCTTTAAAGGAACAACACGCGAGCAGCGCCTTGGAAACGCGCAGCCGCGCATTGCAGAGGCGCCCGGCGGTATGCTCAACGCCGTGGGCCTGCAAAACCCGGGTGTGGACGCGGTGATAGCAGAAGAGCTTCCGCGGCTCAAGCAGGTTTTTCATAAGCCGGTCATGGCGAATGTGAGCGGGTTTTCGATCGAAGAGTACGTTGAGGTCTGCCGGAAGCTTGACGCATGCGAGCAGGTTGGCTGGCTGGAAGTGAATATTTCCTGCCCGAACGTCCACGGCGGTGGCCTCGCCTTCGGAACGGATCCGAAAGCTGCTGCAAGCGTCACAAGGGCAGTAAAGGCTGCGGTCAAAAAGCCCGTTATTGTGAAGCTTTCTCCGAATGTCACAAGCATTGCAGATATCGCCAGGGCGTGCGAAGATGCGGGCGCGGATGCGGTGAGCTTAATCAACACGGTGCTTGGCATGCGCATCGACCTGCGCGCGAAGCGGCCGCTGCTGGCAAACAAAACGGGTGGCATGTCCGGTCCAGCAATTTTTCCGCTTGCCGTGCGGATGGTCTGGCAGGTCTATGAGGCGGTCAGAATTCCGATCATCGGCATGGGCGGCGTGACGCGCGCGGAAGATGTGCTGGAGCTGATGCTGGCCGGAGCAACGGCGGTGGAGGTCGGCGCGGCAAACTTGGTGAATCCCTATGCCTGCCGCGATATTGTCCTGGATCTTCCGCAGGCAATGCAGAACTACAACATACAGAATCTGAAAGATATCATAGGAGGCGCACACCATGGGTAAAGACGTAATCATCGCTCTGGATTTTGACAGCCGCGAAAAGACGCTGGCCTTTCTCGATCAGTTCACAGGCCGCAAGCCGTTTGTGAAGATCGGCATGGAGCTGTTCTATGCCGAGGGCCCGTCCATCGTCCGCGAAATCAAGGCAAGGGGCCACAAAATTTTCCTGGACCTCAAGCTCCACGACATTCCGAACACGGTCAAAAAGGCGATGGCGGTGCTCTCGGCGCTTGATGTGGATATGGTGAACCTGCACGCGGCAGGCACGCGCGCGATGATGACAGCCGCTCTGGAGGGCCTTACCCGCGCAGACGGAACGAGACCGCTTCTTATTGCCGTTACGCAGCTGACCTCGACAAGCCAGCAGAGCATGGAAGAGGAGATTGAAATTCACAAGGAGCTTTCCGAGGTCGTCATCGACTACGCGAAAAACGCGGAGCTGGCGGGACTTGACGGCGTGGTCTGTTCGCCGCTGGAGGCAGGCAAGATTCATGAGGCCTGCGGCAAACACTTTGCCACGGTCACACCCGGCATCCGCTTTGCAGACAGCAAGGCAGACGACCAGGTGCGCATCACAACTCCGGCACGCGCACGGGAGATTGGCTCTGACTACATTGTAGTTGGCCGTCCCATTACCCAGGCGGCCGACCCGGTTGCGGCGTATCTGCGGTGCGCAGAAGAGTTCGTGGGGTAAGCGATGCAGGAGCGTATCATTTTATTCGATCTGGACGGCACGCTGACCGACTCCGGCCCCGGCATTATGAAGGCCTCGCAGTTTGCGCTGCACGCGTATGGGGTGGAGAGAGACTGGCAGGAGCTTGACTTTTTTGTCGGGCCGCCGCTTGACGAGACGTTCGGTCAGTTTATGCCGAAAGAGGATATCCCGGGCGCGATTGACCAGTTCCGCGTGTACTACCATGACGTCGGATGGTTAGAGAACGAGCCGTACCCGGGTGTGCGCGAGATGCTGGACACGCTGCAAAAAAACGGCTTTCGGCTGTTTGTGGCAACCTCGAAGCTCGAGAGCATGGCCGTGCAGGTGCTGGGGCATTTCGGCCTGGCGCCGTATTTTGAAGCGATCTGCGGCGCGCCGGGCGATAATACGCAAGCAGGAAAAAAGGTGAATGTAATCCGCGCGGCGCTGCAAAAAGCAGGCTGCACCGACCTTACGCAGGCGATGATTGTGGGCGACCGCAAGCACGATATCATTGGCGGCAAGCTGGCAGGCATCCGGACAGCCGGAATTTTGTACGGCTACGGAAGCCGGGAAGAGCTTGCGCAGGCAGGCGCAGATCTGATCTGCCGGACACCGGAGGAATTTACGAAGATCATGTTATTAGAACAACAGGGGGACAAGCGCATGAACGCAACAGAACGCAAAATAGCAGAGGATTTACTTTCCATCCGCGCCGTATTTTTCCGGCCGGACGAGCCGTTTACCTGGGCCAGCGGCATCAAGAGCCCGGTCTACTGCGACAATCGCCTGATTCTCACCGCACCTGAGGTGCGCACGGAGGTGGAGACGGCGATCATGCAGACCATTGAGCGCGAATATCCGCAGGCTGAGGTGCTGATGGGCACGAGCACGGCAGGTATCGCGCACGCGGCCATTGTCGGACACATGATGAAGCTTCCAATGGGCTATGTCCGCGGCTCGAGCAAGGACCATGGCCGGCAGAACCAGATCGAAGGAAGACTTGAAAAGGGCCAGAAGGTCGTAGTGGTGGAGGACCTCATTTCCACCGGCGGAAGCGTTCTGGACGTGGTGGAGGTTCTACGCGCGGCAGGCGCGGAGGTGCTCGGTGTGGTGAGCATCTTCACCTACGGCATGAAAAAGGGTCTCGAGCGGCTGGCCGCGGCAAACGTGAAGAACGTGAGCCTGACAAATTTTGATGTGATCGCTGCTGTTGCAGCGGAGCAGAACTATATCAAGCAAGAAGACGTTGTCCGGCTGATTCAGTTCCGGAACAACCCCGCAGACGAATCCTGGATTGGAGGTAACAACTGATATGAACCATCTGATTGACATTTTGCAGCTGAGTACGCAGGAAATCGACGAGCTGGTCGAAAAGGCCAAGGATATCATCGCAAACCCCGAGGCATATGCCCACAAGTGCGACGGTAAAATTCTGGCCACGCTCTTCTTTGAGCCCTCAACCCGTACAAGACTGAGCTTTGAATCGGCCATGCTGAGCCTGGGCGGCAAGACACTCGGCTTCTCGTCTGCTAGCAGCTCTTCCGCAGCAAAGGGCGAGAGCGTAGCGGATACGGTGCGCACGGTCAGCTGCTACGCAGACATCATTGCCATGCGCCACCCGAAGGAGGGCGCGCCGCTTGTCGCTTCGATGCGCTCGGAGGTTCCGGTCATCAACGCAGGCGACGGCGGACACAACCATCCGACCCAGACGCTCACAGACCTTCTGACAATCAACCGCGAAAAGGGCCGCTTCAACGATCTGACGGTCGGCTTCTGCGGAGACCTCAAGTTTGGACGCACGGTTCATTCGCTCATCAGCGCGCTCAGCCGCTACACCGGCATCAAGTTTGTGCTTGTCTCGCCGGAGGAGCTGAAGCTGCCGAGCTATGTGAAAAACGAGGTCATCAAGAAGAACAACATCCCCTATGAGCAGACGACCGATCTGGAATCCGTGATGCCGGAGCTCGACATTCTCTACATGACCCGCGTGCAGCGCGAGCGCTTCTTCAACGAGGAAGACTATCTGCGTCTGAAAGACAGCTATATCCTGACGCCGGAAAAGCTCAAAAACGCGAAGCAGGATCTTTGCATCATGCACCCGCTGCCCCGTGTCAATGAGATTTCCGTCGCGGTCGACGACGACCCGAGAGCCTGCTATTTCAAGCAGGTTCGCAACGGCCGGTATATCCGCATGGCTCTGATTATGAAGATGCTTGGTATCGAATAAGGGAGGTTCTGAAAGATGATTATTGATGCAATTTCCAATGGCATTGTTATTGACCACATTACTGCCGGTAAGGCCATGTATTTATATAAGGTACTGGAGCTTGACAAGCTCGATTGCTCGGTGGCGCTGCTCAAAAACGTTGTCAGCAATAAGCTTGGCCGCAAGGACATCATCAAAATTGACCGCATTCTGGATCTGGACTGGGACGTGATCGGCTATGTTGACCCGGGCATTACGGTGAACTTCATCAAGGACGGCAAGCAGGTGGAAAAGCGCCAGCTCAAGCTCCCGACGCGGATCAAAAATGTCATCCACTGCAAAAACCCGCGCTGCATAACCTCCGTGGAACAGGAGCTTCCGCAGGTATTCACGCTGACCGACCCGGCGACACGCACATACCGCTGCCTGTACTGCGAGGCAAAGGCAGAAAACGCCTGATTGAAAGAATAGTAAAACACAGCCACCGGCGAAGCCGGTGGTTGTTCTTATGCGGGCATAGCCCTATGTTCCTCGCGTGACGCGTCAAACGCGTAATTCTTTCTGCCAGCCGCGAGCGGACTGCATCCATCTGTTTTTGTACCGTCTAATTGTTGAGGTAGCTAAAGCAGAACCAGAAGCCGTCGCGCACGAGTAGTTTTTGCCGCAGAGCATCGGCTTTTTCCGTCTCGCTGTGCGCTTCCAACAGTACGCACAAACCATAAGCCGTCATGGCAAACTGCAGATTGTCCTCTTCCGCGTCCAGCTCCGCCAGCATATCCTCCATCGGCGCAAAGCCAGCCGCCGCCACGCGCATGGCTTTCTCATACGCCGTGTGGTGCCCGACGTACATATCCGGGCGGTAATGCTGCTGAAAGGTCTTTTGCGCCTCGTCCGCTTGCTCCGCACGAAGCTGCGAAAGTACCAGCCAGTAAACATCCGCAATATACATATCGTCGTCCTGCGGCGCGATGGCGAGCGAACCAGCAAAGGCGGCGGTCGCCGCATCATAGTTTTGCAGCATATACTGCGCCATGCCGATGCGGTAGCGCGACTCGATGCTCATGCCGTCCGCCTGTTCGCAGTGCGTATAATCCGCGAGCGCCCGTTCAAATTGCAGCGTATCGAGATACTTGGGGCCGCGCTTGCGGTAAGCTTCCATGCGTTCCGGCTCCAGCTTGACTGCCTGCGTCAAAGCGTCGATCGCCTCCCGGAAACGCAGCTGCCAGCACAGCGCGTCCGCCAGCTCCAGAAGCGTTTCATACGTCTGCGGCTTTGCGCGGCAGGTGAGAATTTCGTCCGTGTCAGCAAGCCCATGCGGCAGATTCTGAAGCTGACTTTCGTGCGACGCATGAACGTCTGCAAAGTATTTTCCCATGTTACCCCTCCGAAATGGTTTCTTTTCTGGCGGTCAGCCAGAGACTGATCAGGTAAAATGCCAGGCATAGCAGCATGACGCACACGCCGGGTGCCAGCAGATACTGATACGCGCCCCGCAGAAATGCGCCGCGTTTATACGCAAAATTGACCATCGTGCCCCACGTCGGGCGATAGAGATCGCCAAGCCCCAAAAACGAGAGCGTCGACTCCATCATAATGCAGCTGTTCACCCCGAGCAGAAAGCGCGAGAGCAGCACGTCCGACAGGTTCGGCAGGATGTGCCGCACGGCAATATGGGCGCGGCTATAGCCGAGGATCCGGCAGCTTTCGATAAACGGCTGTGTGTGCAGCTGCAAAACCTTTGCGCGCACCGCGCGTGCCGTGCCGACCCAGCTGAACGCCGCGATCAGGACGATCAGGTGCACGGCAGAGCTTCCAAAAAACGTCGCCAGAACGATGAGCGTAATGAGCTTTGGAAGCAGCACAAAAATCTGAATGAGCCCGTTGAAAAGCTGTCCGATCCAGCCGCGGAAGCTCCCCAAAATCCCGATACCCGCCCCCAGAATCAGCGTCAGAATGCTGCTCAAGACGCCGACCAGCAGCGTCTGCCGTGTGCCATAAACAAGCTCGGTAAAAATATCATAGCCCATCGCGTTTGTGCCGAGCAGATGCCCCCGGCTTATGGGGAGCCACTTCGTGAACAGCTCTTTTTGACTGTAACTTGTAAAAAACTCGGGTGCAAATGCAGCCAACGCAAACATGAGCAGCAGCAAAAGTCCCAGAATGAGCGGCAAAAGTCCTTTCTTTCTCATCCTTTGCCCTCCGATCTCCGCTTGGGGTCAAGGAGCAGACACAAAAAATCGGTAAGCAGAATCGACAGCACCATGATGCACGTCGTCACAAACAAAATGCCCTGCATGAGCGGATAATCGAGCGTATAGACCGCCTCCGTCAGAAGCGACCCCATCCCGCCGATGGAGAAAATCTTCTCAATCACGACCGAGCCGCCCACGCAGAGCGACACGCTCATGCCGAGCATCGTGAGAAACGGCTGCACGATCGAGCGCAGGAGGTAGTCCCGGCGAATGACGCCGTCCGGAAGTCCCCGCTGCTTTGCGTACAAAATGTCCTTTCCGTCCGACGCGCTTGCCGCCATGTTGCGCACCAGCAGATACCGGCTGGGAAGCGCCGCCAGCGTTAAGGTTCCGACCGGCAGCAGCAGATGCAGCGCTCTGTCCCATACATACCCAGCCGTGCCGCGCACAGCCTCCGGAGAATTGAGCCCGGTATAGGGTAGCCACCGGTTTTGAAAGCAGAACACGATCATCAGTCCCAGTCCAATGAGAAACGTCGGCACGGCGTTGAGGATAATCAGCACCGTTGTAGACAGCCGGTCGGCAAGCGAATCCTTTTTGTACCCGCACCGAAGTCCCCAGAGAAGGCCAATCCCCGCCGAGAGCAGCACCGCCGGAACCGTAATTTGCAGCGTATAGCCGATTTTCTCGCCGATGAGCGCCGAGACAGCTGCGTCCTTTTTATACGAATATCCGAGCGTCCCGTCCAGCAGCGACCGCAGATAGAAGCCAAACTGCGCCGCAAGCGGTTTGTTCAGATGCAGCGCCTCCTCGTAAAATGCAACCTGCGCGGGCGTCATGTCCTGCTCGGAAAAGCCTGTCAAGTACGCCACAGGGTTGCCCGGCAGCAGACGCGGCAGGAAAAAATTCAGAACCACGACCAGCAGAAAGCACACGAGCGCAAGCTGCATATTTTTTCTGTAATCCTTCACGCCCGCACCTCTTTCAGCCGGTGGTCTTCGTCAAACGCATAGACCGTATCACAGTAAAAATCCGTCAGCGCCCGGTCGTGGCTGATGAACAGCACAGACCCGCCATTGGGCAGCATCTGCGCCTTTACAAGCGCCAGAAGATTTGCCTGCGTGGACACGTCCAGCATCGACGTTGCTTCATCCAAAATCAGAAGCTTCGGACTTAAAAGCAGACAACGCGCCAACGCCACGCGCTGTGCCTCGCCGCCGGAGATCTGTCGCGGCAGATGGGCAAGAATTTTAGACGGCAGCTGCATCTGCGCCAGAATGTCGGCGATCAGCTTCTCCGTCTCCTGCTTGTTTTTCGTCAGACGATGATAGGAAATCAGCTCCCGCAGCCCTGCGCCGATTTTCTGCGAAGGGTCGAGCGTGGCATACGGCTGCTGATAAACCATCTGGATGGCAAGACCGCGCTTTCTGTCATATGCTTCTTTTGGGGACACAAGCAGTTTCCCGTCAAGGAAAACCGCTCCCGCGTCGGGCGCTGTCACGCCGCAGAGAATTTTTGCAAGCGTCGATTTTCCGATGCCGCTCGCGCCGGATACCCCGATAATACTTCCGCCGGGAATGGTCAAGGAAACATCCTGCAAAACCGTCTGGTTTCCGAACGATTTGCAGCAGTTTTTGATCTCAAGCATGGCAGCACCACCATTCTGACATTCCAACCGTATGTTTTTGCATCGCGCCGTTCAGACAGCCCGCATCCGCCTCCGGGCAGCGGGCGTAAAACGGACAGCCGGATACACCTTCGCGCAGAATGGGCGACGGCTGCATCCCGTTTGCGACCTGCGCGGCAAGAAGCGCCTTCGTGTACGGATGGCGCGGCGCGCTTAAAACAGCAGCTGACGTGCCCGTTTCCAGCATCTGCCCACCGCACAGAACCAGAACCCGGTCACAGCGCGCGGCGACGGAAATGTCGTGTGTAATAATGAGCTTCGCTGCATCTGGGAAAATCGAGTCCAGGAGCGCGAAAAACTGCGCCCGCCCGGCTTCGTCCAGTCCGTTTGTTGGCTCATCCGCAATCAGAAGCCGCGCCCGGGAGCAGGCTGCCAGTGCGATCGTCACACGCTGCGCCATACCGCCGGAAAGCTGGAACGAATACTTGTCCAGTACGTCCTCCGGCCTGTCAAACCCCGCCAGACGCAGCTTTTCCGCCGCAAGCTGTGGAAACTCCTTCTGCGGCAGGCTGAGTTTTTTCAGGCTGTCATAGAGCTGCTTTCGCACCGTACGCGCAGGGAGCAGAAACTCCGCACCGTTTTGCGGAATATAAACAAGCTTATCTCCACGCAGCGTTTGCAGCTGTTTGCCGGTCGGAAGCGCTGTGCCGTCCATCTGGATACAGCCACCCTGCATCCGCACGTTCGCCGGGAGCAGCCCCAGAATCGAGAGTGCCAGCATCGTTTTGCCCGAGCCGGTTTCCCCGATGACCGCCAGCCGTTCCCCAGAAGAAAGAGAAAAAGAAACATCCTGCAAAAGCACGCGTTCGCCGCGCGAAAGCTTCGCGGAGATCGTATCGCAGGCGTAAGAGAACGCCGAAATGATTTCAGTTGCAGCCATTGGCGTTCCCTCCCTGCGGTGATTTTGATTATTGTACCGTATTCCGGCAGGGTTCGTAACCCTCCCTGGGGGATGAAATTTGATAAAAACGCGGAGATCTCCGAAGAAATCCCCGCATTTGAAAGGAACCTTGATTATTTTGCCGTGATCGAGAACCAGGTGTTCGCGTTGTTGAGTCCGAACACAGCGTCTACGGTGAAGTTCTCATATGCCGCGCTGTGGACAAGGATCTGACTGTCCCAGTAGAGGGCGATCAGCGGGATGTGTGCGGCATACCAGTCCTGCAAGTCGCCTGCCGCAGCAGTGTATTCCTCCACGGTTTTCGCCTCGCCCATCGCAGCAAGGATGGACTGGAATTCTTCGTCAAACACCTGGCAGCCGCCCTGTACGGGATGTGTGCCGTCGACGTAAATGGAAGCAAGACCGTTCTTCATGCCCATACCAGCGGCGGTGAAGCCGTAGATTGCCGCTTCCATGGTGATATTGTTTTCAGAGAACTTGTTGCTGGTCTTGGCGTTGTAGCTGTCCGCGTCCAGCGTTTCAAGAACGACCTGAATACCGAACTGCTCAAGCTGCGTCTTGACAAGCTCCGCGTAGCCGACATGGGCTTCCTTGCCCGCGTTGCAGGTGAGGGTAAAGGCGCAGGTCTCGCCGTCCGCGTTCACATAGAAGCCATCTGCGTTCTTTTCTGTGTAACCGGCGTCTGCCATGCACTGCGCGGCTTTCGTCAGGTCCTGACCGAGCGCTTCGGTCTCCTTGTATCCAACGGTCACGGGCGGCACGAAGCCGCGGTTGGGGTTCGAGGCATAGGCGCTGCCGAATACGGTGCGGAAGCTGTCATAGTCCAGCGCATAGGAGACTGCCAGCCGGAGATTCTCATCTGCAAACAGGCCGTTTTCGTTGTTGAATGCCAGCACAGCCGGGGCATTTGCCGCCGCGACGGACTCCAGCGTCAGCGTATCGCTTGCCGCCAGCACATCCTGATACGAACCGGAAACGCCCGTGGAGTATGCCCACGTCATGTCCAGGTCGCCGTTCTGGAGCGCCAGATACATGGTATCTTCGTTGCCAAACAGCCGGTAGACGATCTTGCCGACGTTCGGCTCTAGCGGGTAGTAGGGGTTCGGAACGAAGGTGAGCGTCCCGGCCTCCTTGTTGAAGCTTTCGAGCATATACGGCCCGCAGGTCACGCGGGCATCTATCTCCGTGACAGAATCCTTTCCCTCGTAGATGTGCTTCGGCATGACGCGGAAGGACGTCATGTTGGAAAGCTCACGCACGTTGGCAGACGAGAGCGTCAGGGAGATGGACATTCCATCGTCGGAAATCGCATAGGATGCGTATTTTGCCTCCGTGACCTTGCCGTCTTCATCCGTTTGAGAGACAAAATTGGCGCTGCCGTTTGCGTCGTCATAGTTCAGTGTGAACAGAATATCCTCTGCCGTGACCGGTTCGCCATCCGACCACGTCATGCCCGGCTCGATGGTGTAGACCCATGTGACGGAATCCTCCGTTTCATAGGAAGCAAGCAGCGGATGGTAACTGCCCTCCGCGTCCTGCCAGACGAGCGGCAGCTCACTGACGCCGCTGGCAAGCATATCGAAGTGATACTCACCAAACGTCGCTGTCTCAATGACAGCCGTCGTGCCGACCGTGAACTGCTCGATCGGGTATGTGAGCGCTTCCGGTTCCGACGGCTGCTCCGTCTGTGTCGGTTCCGTCGGCTGATCCCCAGCCTGTGCCGGCTGTTCCGCTGGCTGCTGCATCTGGGATTCAGGGGTGCTGCAGGCTGCCAGAGCAAATACGAGACTCAGGCAGAGCAGCAAAGCAAGAAGTTTTTTCATTTGTGGTTCTCCTTTGTGTGAATATATGTCAAATCAGAGATTTGCAGTTTGAATGAGATCTCAATCAACCTCCTCCGCGTCTACAAACAGGTTCGTGACCTGCACGGGGATCGGCATCCGGCTCTGTTTGACGGCGCGAAGCACCATATCCTTGAGCTCGGCGCAGCAGGGCTTGTCCATCGTGACGATGGTGACGCTTGCAACGTCGTTGAGGCTGAAGATGTCCGCCAGCTTCACGGTAATATCAAAGTCGTTTTCCGGGCAGCAGATCAGCGGAACACGTCCCTTGGACAGCGCGTCATGGAAGCCCGGATAGGAAAATGCCGAGCAGTCCGCCGCAATGAGCAGGTGCCCGTGATGATAGTAGGGCGAGAGCTTCGGCGCTTTATAGAGCTTGATCGGCCATTGCACCAGATCGCTGCTTTCCTGAAGCAGCGATTCGGGGTTGAACTCACGAACTCGCTTCCACGGGTCAAAATTCTTGTCGATCATAGCGTTCCTCCTCAGCGAATGTAGCGGTCAATGGCCTTTTTGAAATCGTCGAGCGTCTGTGTATCGCCGGACTGCACTGCGTCCACAACGCAGTGGTCGAGATGGTCTTTCAAAATTACCTTGGCGATGGATTGCAGCGCGCCGATCACGGCGGAGAGCTGCATCAGAACGTCCGAGCAGTCTTCGCCGCTGTCTACCATCGCGCGGACGTGCTGCAAATGTCCGGAGGCTCTCGCCAGCCGGTTCTGAACATATTTCGTGTTTTCATGATGGTGCGGATGCTTGTGTCCGTCCGCATGGTCATGCTCGTGCGGATGCGCATGCTCGTGGTCATGCGTGTGTTCATGTTCATGAAAATGCTCCTGTTCCAGTCCAGCCACATACACCACCGCCTTTCAATCTTTTGTATTTTACAAAATTTCGCGCTGGCTCGTAAGCCTCCCCGGGGGATGAAATTTTGTGCGCGGCACAGAAATCGAAACCCCCTCCGGGGGTAAACTGCGAGATACACGCATCTTTTTTTGCGTGTGTTTGCTGAAATGGTGATTCAAATTGTGAAAATCGCCAAAATTCATTCTTCATTTTTGTGCGAAATATTCAAAACTAAAAACAGGATCCGGTGCAGGGGATGCAAAATGCCCTCCGCGCCAGCTGCGCGGAGGGCATTGGGAATGAGAACTGCTTTATTCTGCCATCAGGCGATACAGAATGGTGACGACCTGCGCGCGGGTCGCGGTAGCGGTCGGATTCAGATTGCTGCCGCTGCCCTTGACAAGCCCCTCGGAAACGGCCCAGAGCATTGCGTCAGACGCCCAGGATGCGACTGCTGATGCGTCGGAGAACTTGGCAAGATCGCCGGACACAGCCGGTTTTCCAGCATTGCGGTAAAGCATGGTGACAAGCTCCTGCCGCGTGATGCTGCCGTTCGGATTCGTGCCGTCGGAAATGCCCTCGGTCTTTGCCCACTCCAGTGCTTTCTGGTACCACGGGCTGCCGCCGTCAACATCTGCGCCGGCTGCGCGGCCAAGTACTGCCCACAGCGCTGCGCGGGTCATGTTAGCGTCCGGACCGAAGGTTTCTTTGCCGGTGCCGTTGACAATGCTGTTTTCCCTTGCCCACTTTACGGCATCGGCGTAATAGGCCGCCGCCTTGACATCGTGGAACACTTCGTCCGTCTTTTCCAGTGAAATGCGTCCCTGTGTGCTGGCGTAGCTGCTGCCGATCACGCCGTTCAGCTGCTTCTGGATGTACTGCGCGACAGCGTCGCGGACCTTTACGCCGTTGCCGTTGTTGGCGTAGGCTGCGCCGGCTTCCTTGGCTTCCTTCAGCGTGTAGTAGGTGTCATTGCCATTGATCAGGAAATTGTCGCAGACAACGGCGTAGGTCGCCTTGCTGTCAAATGCCTTACCGTTTACGGAGGTGATGGATACGCGATTGACGGAATCTGCGCGGAAGAATTTTCCGTAGGCTTCGCCAGCGTCATATTCCTTTCCAGTGTCAAGTGCGTAGGTCAGACCGGAAACCTGCGCGAAGCCCGGGCAGTTTTCCCGCTGCGATGCGGCCTCCAGCGTTTCCAGAAGCTGTGTGCCGGTCAGTTCAATGACGCCGATCCCCATCGGGGAGAACGGCAGCGCCTTCAAAAGATCTGTTTCGGTGATCTCGCCGGAATACAGGAAGTTGTCGCAGTTTCCGCCGTTCTGGATGGCGACCAGCGGGAGCTTCTTGTTGTATCCATCGATGTAGTTCTGCGCATACCAGCGCAGTGCGTCCGTCGTCAGATCGCCGAGATTCGTCTCGCCGTTCCAGTTCGCGGAATCCGCGCCGGTCAGGATAACATCGGAGCGGCCGACCGTTTTACCGGCAGCTGCCTTCAGCGCGGCGGCGCTTTTGGCGATCTCTGCGTCGTTGCCGCTCAGATCCGGCGTGAGCGAAGTCACGGTCTTGCTGGAATTGTCAATGACATACGCGCCGACCGTTTCCGCATTGCCCGCATCAATGACAAGATCGCCGTATTCGCTGCCGCTGACACCGGCGTTGGACAGGCAGATCGTCACGTCCGCGTTCAGCTTTACGGGCTTCGGCTCGGAAACGCTCAGGCAGCCGTCCCGCACATTCCCTTCTGCGGAAGTAGCGGTCAGGCCATAAAAGCCGACCTTCAGGCCACTGTTTGTGGTAATGACCGTGCTGGCCTCAAAGGAATAGTATTCCGTATCGGAGGTTGCGTTGGCAGAAAGAACCGTGAATGTCGCAGCCGCTTTCTCCGCGCGGTCCGCCGTGACTTCGCCCTTCATGTCCTTGTTGTAGGTCAGAGCCTCTGCACCATTCTGCAGTTCAGCCTGTGTGTAGTATTTCGTGATGTTCTTGTGGTAACCGTAGCCGGTCGTGGCGTCGGCGTATCCAAATTCCGCAAGCCCCATCGCCGCAACGTCATAGCCAGCCGCGTCCATCAGGTTGTAAACGCCCAGACCGCGGTCGCTGTTCGCCGCAGCTGTGCCCTGCAGGAAGTTGCCGGCATCGGCCAGAATCACGTCCGCACCCGCGTTTTCGTAGGCCGTCTTTGCAGCGGCGACCTTCGCATATACGTCCACATCGCCGCGGACGTTGGCGGTATAAAGAATCACGGTCTTGCCGGTGTAGTTCTCCGCCGCGAAAGCGGTGACAGAGCACAGGCTGAGAACCATGACCAATACCAGAAGAAGACTCAGTACTTTTTTCATATTGTTTGATTCCTCTCTTTCACTCTGGAGTGTATCTGCGCAGATTTCTGCGTTTTTACCAATATAGCAAACCGCTTTGTCTGCCGCAAGCTCCCCCGGGGGTTCTGAAAAATCATTTTTGCGAAAAAACTTCCGGCGTTGCAAAAGCGCAGCCGGAAGAATTTTATTATGAAAAGCTGATTGGAATGGAACGGACGTTCAGCTCCTGCGCGGCCTTCACAAGATCAACGTCTGTGTACCAGTCGCCGTAAAGCTGCTTTGCAAGCGCCAGCTTTGCGTATAGCATGGTCGCCTCGTCGCCCCAGAGCGCCGAGGGAGAAACCAGAATGATCTGCTGTTCCGGGAAGCGCGCCTGCACCGAGGCACGGATGGAAGCCGCCTGTGACAGATCCGCGCATTTGAGGACGACCTGAGGCTTTTTCGCCTGTACCCAATCGTCCGTAACGTTGGGATCGTCCCGGTTTTCCGCAATATTGAACGAGCCGGTCGCTGTGATCAGATCGCAATATTGCTGGGTCACGCCGTCGGTTTCCGTTTCAAAATAGATGGAGATCTGCTGGCAGAGATAGATCTGCTGCGTCTTGTTTTGCAGCGTGAAGGTCCAGAACGCCAGTGGATCATACGTCCAATGCGCGTAGACAGTTTGGTCGTCCGTGCCGGAAAATACGGTTTCCGGCAGGATCTGTTCGCCACCCTCTATCTGCGTCCACCAGCCGTTAAAGTCATATCCCTCCCGCAGCGGAATAGGAAGCGCGCCGTAGCGGTCGCCGTCGCTGAGCGCCAGCGTCGCCTCCTTGGACTTGATCCTGCCGCCGTTCGGGTCGAAGGTCAGCGTCGCGGCGTCTCTGTGCTGCCAGTGCGCATAGAGCGTATGCGCCTGCACATCGGAAACGATCGTTTCCGGCAAAATCTGCTCTCCGCCGTCTGACAGCGTCCCCCAGCCGTCAAATGCATATCCGCGCCGGACGGCCTCCGGCTGCGCGCCGTAGGGCTGACCGGGTGTGACGCTTGCGGACACGGTTGCGCTGTCGCCGCCGTTCGGATCATAGGTCACGGTAACGTCGGCTGCCAGCTGCTCGGTGTAGACTGCTGTGCCTGTCTGTGCCACAGATACGGAGGTATCCGGCTGTTCCGCCTGCGCGGTTTCATCCGGCTGCGGCGGCGTATCGGGCGGGGTCTCCTCCGCAGGAGGCTCCGCTTCCGACTCCTGCTCCGGCGGCTCAGGCTCCTCC
>ENA-ORSA01001609-ORSA01001609.1-human-gut-metagenome-genome-assembly--contig:-NODE-1609-length-18196-cov-5.201532_pt1 | contig 18196 bp, 18 predicted proteins | sample MGYA00242179_ERZ509142 | MGnify/ENA primary metagenome ERZ509142 (study PRJEB26280, sample SAMEA2338659) | human gut metagenome | biome: human gut; feature: human-associated habitat; material: faeces... | reverse complement strand
GTGATGGCGCTCATGGCAAACACGCCGTTGGCGGTCATGGTCTTGATATCGGCCTGAATGCCGGCGCCGCCGCTGGAATCGCTGCCGGCAATGGTCAATGCGGTTTTCATAGCAATAACTTCCTTTGCATCAAAATGCGGAAATGCCCACAAGGAGACATTTCCGCATGCTGAAGCAGTGGTATCTCCCTACGTTGGCGTTATCCAAATCAGGTCACAGGTCTGGGCAGACAGCCCACTCTCAGCCTGCTTTTGCAAGCTCCCTTTTCTGTGCACAAGCATACCACAGTGCAGCTTTATTTGCAAGTAGTGCCGGGCCTTGCAAAGCGTAGCGAACGTGGTAAAATGAGAAAAAACAAAAAGGGGAAACACCATGAACATTACGGTCTATCTTGGGGCAAATGAAGGCAGTGATCCGGCATTGGCAGCGGCTGTCCGGGAGCTGGGCAGCTGGATCGGCGCAAACGGGCATCACCTTGTATACGGCGGCTCCCGCAGCGGTCTGATGGGCCTGCTGGCGCAGAGCGCACTGGATGCGGGCGGCACCGTGACCGGTGTAGAGCCGCAGTTTTTTATTCAGCAGGAGCTGCAGCATGATGGCCTGACCGAATTGATCGTTACCAGAGATATGGCTGAGCGCAAGACGAAGATGATCGAGCTGGGGGATGCCTTTATCGCATTTCCCGGCGGCACAGGCACGCTGGAAGAAATTGCAGAAGTGATGTCCCGGGTCTCGCTGGGTCAGCTGGATGCGCCCTGCATCCTTTATGATCTGAACGGCTACTACGACAGCCTGAAAGCACTGCTGGACAAAATGATCGAGAAGGGCCTTTCCACGCCGCAGCGCCAGCAGGGCATCCGATTTGCAGCGAATCTGGAAGAGATCGCAACAATTTTGAATAAAGCCTAAAAGGAAACGCTTCTCACGGCCGGGAAGCGTTCCCTTTTTTATATCATTCTCCCAGAGCAGTGCGGATATTTGCCAGCACCTTCTGGCTCAGCAGCACAAAGGCCTGCTTGGTGCGCCCGGCGGAAACATTGGCGCAGTGTACGTTCTCTCGCTCAAAAAATCCCTCACCCACCGGGCCTGCAGCGGCGCGGGTATCGCAGAAGAAATGGGTGCCTGGCAGGGTGAGCCAATCTTCCAGTGCGGCCGAGTCAAAGCCCGGGCCGATGGAGGTGTTGAACAGCACCTTTCCCTCGCCCAGCTGCGCAAATTCGTCCTTGCCCAGCAGCAGGACATTTTTGTTCAGGCAGGTGAACACCACCTCGCTCTCGGTCAGCAGCTGTGCCAGCGGCTTGTAGGTCATGCCGGAGGCTTCGGCATCGGGCTTGCGGGTGCGGCTGTAATAGGCAATGTCGGCACCCATGAACTGCAGCGCATCGGCGATCATTTTGCCGGACACACCCAGCCCGACGATGCCGACCTTCAGCCCGGTGATCTCCACCGGCTCGTCCCGCAGCATGGGCATTCCAAAACCGTGCAGGATGCCGATGAGCTCGTGCAGAACGTATTCCACAACGCCGTGGTCGCCGTAGTCCCGGATGCCCAGCACTTTGATGCCGCGGGTGCGGGCATAGGCGATATCTACGTTGGCGCTTTCCTCGGAATACAGGCTGCAGCACATGCCGATGTAACGGATATTCGGGCAGCGCTCGATCACGCTTTTGCCCATGCGGGATGTATAGCTCAGAAGCACAGCATCGGCATCCCCGATACGCCGCACGATCTCATCATCGTCTGCCGGGATATCGCGGTACAGGGTCACTTCTTCTGCATACTGATGCAGTTCCTGCTCAGCGGAGGGGATCAGGCTGACCGGCTCAATGGCTACCAGTTTATGGAACATGTGCAGATCCTCCTTTTAATAGAAACACACAGGGGAAGCGAGATTGCGCAGCAGGGAAACCACGCTCCAGCCAGCAATGGCGCTGGTGGAAGAGCAGATGTCCACCACAGCCTTCACACCCTCGATCTCGGCAGTGATGCGGTGATCGTCACCCACCCAGCCGGGGACCGAATGCATGGTCACGCCGGTGATCTCCGGGCCGGTGGTGGCCAGAGAGGTGGCCACGGCTACGTTGACCCGGCGCGGGAAGGTGGCAATGGCCTGCTTGGCATTGCCGGTGAACACAGTGGTCTTTTCCGTATCGGTGAGCAGGTGCTCCTCCCATACGGGCGTGTTGCGGAAGCCCCTTGCGCCGGTGTGGGTCTCGATGCCTGCGGTCTCGGCCAGCTGCTGGGCCTGAGCCATCAGGGTGACGGTCTGCAGTACATCAAAGCCGCCGATGGCACCGCTTGCAAGATGCACCTTGGCATCACCCTCTGCGGCAGCGGCCTTGACCTGCTCATAAAAGGCAAGGTCTGCAAACGCGCCAATGGAAATGATGACCAGATTCACGCCTTTTTTCAGCACAGGCACAGCCATGGCGCGCACAGCCTCCACCGAAGCGGTCTCCACGATGTATTCCGGCTCCAGCGCCAGCAGGGCATCCACATCGTCACACACGGCACAGCCCACTGTTTTGGCAGTCTTTTCTGCCGAAGCACGGGTGCGGCTGGTCACGCCCACCAGCTCGTAGTCCGGCAGCAGACCGTTCTTCCATGCATCGGCCACAATGTTGCCCAGAAATCCGCAGCCTACGATACCAAATTTTGTTTTCATATCCTAAACTCCTTTTTCTGCTTTTTCCAAAGAAAGCAGCATATTCCATTAAAGTATATCATATGAAAACAAAAAATGATATAATAAGGCGCAAGAAAGGAGAAAGCTATGTCGAAAACAAAGGAGCTTTTCTGGACGTTTTTCAAAATTGGAGCGTTCACGTTTGGCGGCGGCTATGCCATGGTGGCTTTGCTGCAGAATGAATTTGTGGAAGAGAAAAAGTGGTTGACAAAAGAAGAATTTCTGGACATGGTGGCCATTGCGGAGTCTACGCCCGGCCCGGTGGCGGTGAACAGTGCCACCTATATCGGTTACAAGATCGAGGGTGCGGCAGGCGCGGCGGCGTCCACGGTGGCGGTGTGTCTCCCGTCCTTCGCGGTCATTTATCTGATCTCGCTGTTCTTTGACCAGTTCCTCCGCCTTTCGGTGGTGGCAAGTGCGTTCCACGGCATTCAGGTGTGTGTGATCTATCTGATCCTTTCCGCCGGACTGAAGATGCTGAAGGAGCTGGAACACAGCGTCTTCAATATTGTCATCCTGACCACGGTTGCGGCAGCGATGGTGGGCTGTTCCATTGCAGCAGTGTCCTTCTCTTCCATTTTTTACATCCTGTTCAGCGGTGCGGCCGGGCTGCTGGTGTATGCAGTACAGCAGCTGCGGAGAGGGGAGAAAAAGCCGTGATCTATGTAGAACTTTTCTGGAATTTCCTCATGATCGGTGCGTTGTCCTTCGGCGGCGGCTACGGGATGATCTCGCTGGTGCGGGAAACGGTCTTAGGACACGGCTGGCTGACGGAAGGCGAATTTCTCAGCTTCATTGCCGTGTCGGAATCCACACCCGGCCCGCTGGCCATCAATATGGCCACCTTCATCGGCGCTTCACAGGGCGGCTTCTGGGGCGCGCTGTGTGCGACGCTGGGTGTGGTGCTGCCGTCCTTTGTCATTATCCTGCTCGTTGCATCGGTGCTGCAGAACCTGATGAAGTATGCGGGAGTCAACGCAGTTCTTGGCGGCGTTCGTCCCTGTGTGGTGGCGATGATCCTGGCAACTGCTGTCAACATGGCGCTTTCTACGCTGGCCGGGTTTGCAGCGGACAAGGCAGGCATTGCACCGGATCTCCGTTCCATTGTGGTGTTCCTGCTGCTGTGGGGGCTGCATGCCCTTTGCCGCCGGAAAAAGGGTAAGGCACCATCGCCCATTGGGATGATCCTGCTCTCTGCAGGACTGGGGATCCTGTTCTGGGGAATATAAGAATAAGCATTGTACGCTGCCGGAGGGGCATCCTGCTTCTGATGACAGCTCCTGAAAAATGCGCCGGGAGGTCCCCAATAAACCTTTCCGGCGCATTTTGCTGCAAAAAAACCGGGCACAGAAAAAGTTCCGTGCCCGGTTTGATCGTTCCTTGAACTAAGAGTGCTGCCTGATTATGCGGCAACAGAAGAAGCAGCTTCGCTGGAAGCAGCCTCAGAAGAAGCGGCCTCAGAAGAAGCAGCCTCGCTGGATGCAGCCTCAGAAGAAGAACCGTTCTCCTCTGCAACAGCGGAAGAAGAGTTCTCCTCGGTCTCAGCAGCAACAGAAGTGCTGGTAGAAGCAGCCTCGGAAGAGGATGCAGCAGTGGAGGAAGCAGAACCGCCGCAGGCAGTCATGCCAACAGCCAGAGCCAGAGCGACAACAGCAACACAAACATTCTTGAGTTTCATATCTAAAATCTCCTTGCTTCATGCAAAAGTATTCTTGCAGCTGCCCCACAGGAGGAGCCTTGCTGCAAGAAGATATTCTAGTCTTTTTATTTGAAAAATCAAGAGCTTTTTGGGCAAAGAAGTGATATCCTCAAGAAAATCTACACTTTTGTTATAATTTGTTGACAAAAGTCAAAGGCTTTTTGGCAAAATTGAACCTGGAGACAAAGAAACGGCAGATGAGGGGAAACAACTTTTTATGAGGGCGGAAGGGTCGTATCATTTGTTTGGATAAAACATGCGGAATAAGGCTTTGCTCCGGACAGAAATAAAGCTGAGAGAATCTCGGGTGCGGATGCGGCCGATGCATCGCACGGGAAAGCTTTTTCAGGGTGTCCCGGACAGCTCTGCACCTTTTTACCTTTGCGCACATACAACGGGCAAAGGGGGAATGCTGTTTTGAACCGGATGATCTTGACTGCATGGGTGCTGCTGTTTCCGGCGGCGTGCACTACATTGGGCGCAGCGGGGGTGTTTTTGCTGCGGCGGCAGGCCCGGCCCTGCACACAGCGCATTTTGTGCGGCATGGCGGCAGGCATCATGCTGGCGGCCAGCGTGTGGAGCCTTTTGCTGCCCGCCATTGAGCGGGGACGCGGTCTGGCACTGCCTGCGTGGATCCCATCGGCGATAGGGCTCGTACTGGGCGCAGTGGGCCTTTTGCAGGTGGAGCAGTTTGCCGGGCAGCTGCTGGCAGGCGGGGCAGGGCACAGTGGCCGCATGATCCTGGCTGTGACCTTACACAATCTGCCCGAGGGCATGGTGGCAGGGCTTGCCGCTGCCATGGCATCGACCGGGGAGCCGGATGCCATCAGCGGGGCACTGGCACTGAGCCTTGGCATCGGCCTGCAGAATATCCCGGAAGGTGCGGCGGTCAGTCTGCCGCTGGCCCATGGATCCTGTACACGGCTTCGGGCGTTTCTGGCGGGCGCTGCGTCCGGGCTGGTGGAGCCGCTGGGCGCATTGCTGGCCTTCGCCCTTGCGGAGCAGGTCGGTGCTGCGCTGCCGTGGCTGCTCAGTGCGGCGGCAGGCTGCATGGTGTGCGTGACCGCGCAGGAGATGATCCCGCAGGCGGTGGAAGAGGATGAGCCTGCCGGTGTGGTGAGCATCGTGCTGGGGTTTGCGCTGATGATGGCGCTTGATGTGGCATTGTGACCGTTGAAAAGTCACACAATAACAAAATTCAGCAAAGACAAGGCCAAACTGAAAATTCCCGCATTTTTTTCGGAAAATCTTGCGTATGCAAAAATTTTATGATACCCTGTATGCAGCGTATCCGCAAGAGGGTACGGGGCAAGAACGAATAGACACAAAGGTGTGACTGCCTGCTGAGGTGCGCACCGGAGTGTGGAATAAGCATCCTGACATGCGGACAGAGCCTTGAAAGGTTCCTGCCCGCATTTTTTAACAAGAGGGGGAAATCAGGATGCTGGATACCATCACAAGCATCAACAGCGCGGTCAATGGAGTGGTCTGGGGGCCAAGAAGGGCTGCAGGACGCTGGGCCGGGTGCTGGCGGTCCTGTATTGAGCGCCGGCTCTGCGGCAGGGACATTGCCCCCATGTGGTCGGCATTTGAAATCTATCAGAAGGAAGAAGAGGCGCAAGAAGCTGCCGAGGTGCAGCTGGATAAGGCTGCAAACGAATAAACAAAAAAATGCCGCTCCGGTTTGGCTGGAGCGGCATTTTTTCTGGTGTCAGGAGTTTTTTTCGATGTACACGCTGGTGGAGGGAAAGGCAAAATCCACACCGTCAGCCTGCATGATATCCATGATATTCAGGTTCAGGTCGTTCTGCATCTGCAGGAACTCGGCGTAGACATTGGTCACCAGATAGGCGGAGACCAGAATGTTGATGCTGGAATCCCCAAAGTTTGCCAGCTGCACGATGTTGGTGCCCTTGTTGGTATACGGGCTGGCATCCAGCATGGCCTGCAGGTCTTTCATCAGCTTTTCCAGCTTGGGACGGGTAGTATTGTAGGTGACGCCAAGGTTGAACTTATAGGGACGCATGGTGCGCAGGGCCGCGTTCTTTACCGTGGAGGCGCAGATCTGGCTGTTGGTGACGATATTGATGGTCTTATCCAGAGAGCGGATGCGGGTGGAGCGGAAATTGATGTCGATCACTTCGCCCTCCACACTGCCCACGGTGATCCAGTCACCCACCGAGAAGGGCTTATCCAGCAGGATGACGATGCCGGAAAACAGGTTGCTGGCGCTTTCCTGTGCAGCCAGCGAAATGGTCAGGCCGACAAGTCCGGCACCGGCTACGATGCTGCCGATGGGAAAGCCCACCTCCTGCGCCAGCGCAGCCACGCACAGCACGATGACCAGCACCTTGTAGGTGGTATCCAGCAGAGAGCGCAGCGTTTTATTGGAGCGGATCTCCGGGCTGCAGGAAGCCAGCAGCAGGTCTGCCAGATCGGATGCGGCATACAGCCCTTCGCAGACCAGAAGGGTCATGGCAAGACGGAAACAGAGCAGCAGCAGCTTTGGAATGCCGGAAATGGCCCATGGCAGGGAAGCGGCGGCCAGATATACACCAATGACGCTGCACATGCGCAGGATGGGGGTGGAAAAACTGCGCAGCAGGATGGGCGTGCCGGTAAAATACCAGCTGCGGGCAAGCAGCGCCGGAATGCCCTTTTTGTTCAGCCAGCGGCGCACGAGCCATGCGGCCAGCAGGATGAGCAGGGCGCACACCGCACGCGCAGCCAGCGCCAGCCAGCCTTCCAGAAGCAGCGAGCCAAGCTCAAACGAGAGATCACGGATCGAGAAAATCATGTTAACCTCCTGAATTTTTACAGCGCATCCATGATATCATATCACACCCGTCGGAGCAAGGCTGAGAGGAAAACAAAAAAGGAATACTTTGATAAAAAATATACAAATCAAAAAGTTTCCTCTTGACAAGCCGGGGCCGGCACGCTATACTCTGTGCCAGAAAGTTCGTTTCAGGGCGGGGTGTGATTCCCCACTGGCGGTAAGGAAGCTGCTTTCGTTGCCGGAGCGTGCCAAAGGAACAAAAAAGTTCAAACGGCGTGCAAGGGCAATGAGAGATCTCCAAGTCCGCGACCACCTTTTGTGGGTGCTGACCCGGTGTGATTCCGGGACCAACGGTATAGTCCGGATGTAAGAAACGGCAGGCAAATTGTTGTCTACGCGCCCTGTTGCAGTGTTTTTTGTTGCAGCAGGGCGCTTTTCTGTTTGTCCTTCCCGTTCCAAAATAAGAAACTGCTTTCATGAGCAGGGCGTAACGAATGACAAAGACGCTCAGGCGGTGTGCAATGCTTATGGGAACAGCTTCTGCGATACGAAAAGAGCTTTCGGAACATTTTTACAGGGCCTTTTGCCCGGGAAGGAATCATAACCATGAAAAAGAACACGACCCACAATCTTACCGTTGCCGCCATGCTCAGCGCGGTGGCCTTTATCCTGATGTTCATTGAGTTTCCCATCCCGATGCTCATCCCGTCCTTCGTCAAGATGGACTTCTCCGACCTGCCCGCTCTGCTGGGCGCATTCGCACTTGGCCCGGTGTACGGCGTGGTCATCAGCTTTATGAAGAACCTGCTGCACATCGTCATCAAGGGCACTTCCACTGCATGCGTGGGCGAGCTGTGCAACTTCATGCTGGGTGCGGTTTTCTCCGCTGTGGCAGGCGTTGTCTATAAGCACCACAAGAGCCGCAAGACCGCCATCATTGGTGCTATTGCAGGCGCTGCAGCCATGGCTGTGTTCAGCGTACCGTCCAACTACTTTATTACCTATCCGGCCTATGTCACCTTCTACCATATGCCGCTGGAGGCGATCCTTGGCATGTATCAGGCAATCCTGCCCTCCGCAGACAGCCTCATCAAGTGCCTGGTCATCTTCAATATGCCCTTCACTCTGGTCAAGGGCCTGCTGGACGCAGCACTGTGCCTACTGATCTACAAGCCGCTGTCTCCCATCCTGCACGGCAGAAAGTAACTTGTTCTCCACTTTTTTCTTCTCAAATCAAATAACCACAGCAAAACTCCCCGGTCAGGTCCCGCAGTGCGGTTCCCGGTCGGGGAGCTGTTATTTACAGGAAAATATATCCGCCAGTGGTCGATCAGGCCAATGCCCCTTTGTCCAGCCATCTGCCGCGTGCCAGCCGCACAAGGAACAGCACGCCGCGCATGGTCAGCTCAAAGCTCATGGCAAACCACACGCCCACCAGCCCAAAGCGCGGGGCCAGCAGGGTGGCAAGGGTGAGCCGGATGCCCCACATGCTGACGAGGTTCAGCACAAAGCAGCCGGCGCTGTCGCCGGCACCCTGCATGGCACCGCTGGCAACGATGCTGGCTCCGAACATGGGCTCGGCCAGAGCTTCGATCCGCAGCACCTGCGTACCCAGTGCAATGACTGCAGTGTCTGCGGTGAAGATGCCCATCAGATTGGGCGCAAACAGATACATGCCTGCACCGGTCAGAGCCATGATGCCTATGCCCATGCAGGTGCACAGCCATGCAAAACGTCTGGACATATCCCGGCGGTTTGCGCCTACAGCCTGACCGACCAGTGCAAGGGCGGCATCCTGAATGCCGTAGCCTGCCATATAGCACAGGCTTTCGGCGCTCACCCCCAGACTGTTGGCCGCAATGGCAGTGGTGCCAAGGCCGGACACGATGCGGATGAGCAGCACCTGTGCGGAGGAAAGGGCCGCGCGTTCGGCGGCCAGCGGCGTGCCCACCTTCCAGAGGTTCTGCAGGCAGGCTCTGGTGATCTGCCAGGAGCCGGGCTTGCGGATGCACAGCGGGCCATCGCGGAGCAGCAGCAGTGCCAGCGTCAGCGTGCCGCTGATGGCAGTGGCAAAGGCGGTGCCCAGCGCCGCGCCCGGCACGCCCCAGCCGAGACCCCATACGGTCATGGTACGGCCCAGCACCGTCATCTGCCGGGTGGGGTTAATGAGGAAAAAGTTGAAGATCACATCCAGCACGCAGGTCAATACGCTGATCAGGCCCGGCGTCAGGGCGTCGCCGCAGGAACGCAGCATGGAGGAATAGGTGCCCATGACCATCAAAAAGGGCAGGGAAGCGGACCAGATGGCAAAATAAGCCGATGCATCCGCCCGCAGGGACGGGTCTGCCCCCAGCCATCCGGGCAGAAACCGGCTGATGCCGATGCCAAAGGCGGCTGCCGCAAGGCCCACTGCAAGGTTGAAGATCATAGACTGGCGCAGCACACCGCGGGCGTCTGCCTGCCGGTCGGCCCCCAGATACTGCGCCACCTGAATGGCAAAGGACATGTACAGACCGGCCAGCATCCCATGCATGAGCCAGGTGCTGGAGCTGACGATGCCGATGGAGGCTGTAGCCGATGCACCGATGTGGCCTACCATGGCCGCGTCGATGTATTCCACCGCTGTTACCACGATCTGCTGCAGGATGGACGGAATGCTCAGAGTCAGCACCACCTGCATGGTGTGCCGCAGCGGTACCTGTTCGCCCCGGCGCATCTGCGCCGAGAGCTGCTCAAGGGAAATGGTCATTGGTTCTCCTTATCCTGATTACACATTAAAAATGGCACCGCATACGCTTTGCCATATTCAGCGGAAAATAAATTTTTATAGTTTGCGTTTGCCGCGGGCTGCGGCCCGCTCCAAACGCTTTTTCACGAATAGAAGTCCGGAAAGCAAGCAGCAGCCCAAACAGCAAAATTTGACAAACTAATACACTATTATAAGTGCAGGCACGACAAAAGTCAATCAAAGACACATTTTTCGCTGTGAGTGATTGATTTTTTACGGGGAGCGTGATACACTTCTTTCACAGTAAGAATAAAAGAAAGAGGAACTTTGAATATGATCGAACTGCTGCTTTCGGTCGTGGGACAGCGCGGCGTGGATGCTCTGGCATTTCTGCTGGCATTTGCTCTCACGGCTCTGATGGATTCCGTTTTTCATGACAGGCTCCCCCATGACCATGGCCGCGAGTTTGCGGTGAATGGTGCACTTTCCAAGGGCAAGGCCCGCGGTTCCGGCCTGATCTTCGTGCTGTGCATCGCGCTGGTGTCGATGGCCTTCCTGCCCTTCAAGGTGGAGTATGTCATCTACACCGTGCTGCTCATTGCGTCCATGCTGTCCGGTTACTTTGACGATGCGGCAGAGACCGCGTGGAATGAGTACAAAAAAGGCCTGATCGATTTTGTGATCGCCATTGTAGCCGGTGCCACTTACCTGAACTTCAACGGCTGCGGCGTGCACTTTTTGCAGTGGAGCTTCACCTTGCCGTATGCAGTGTACCTGCTGCTCATCGTCATTCTGATCTGGGCCAGCATCAATGTGGTCAACTGCACCGACGGCGTGGATGGTCTGTCTGCCAGCGTGGCAGTCGTGACCATCGGCACCTACCTGCTGGCCTATAAAACAGAGCTGGCCGAGTACGGCACCGCAGGCGTTGTGTTCATGGGTGCACTGCTGGCCTATCTGTGGTCCAACGCAAAGCCTTCCAGCCTGCTGATGGGCGACGCCGGAAGCCGCGCCATGGGCTTTTTCATTGCAATGCTGTCGCTCAAGTGCGGCCACCCCTTTGCTTTCCTGCTGGCAGCCATCGTGTTCATCGTGGATGGAAGTCTGGGCATTATCAAGATCAGCCTGAAGCGCTTCCTGCACATTTCGATCCTCAAGAACACCCGCACTCCGCTGCACGACCATGTGCGCAAGAATAAGGGTTGGAGCGACGAACAGGTGGTGGCCCGCTGGCTGATCCTGCAGTGCGTGGCGTCGGCCCTGCTGCTGCTCCTTGTCCGCGGCTAAAATATAGCAATAAAAAGACGCTTGGTCTTGTCTGAATATGTTTCCCCGGCAGGGAAGCATACAGCAGTGGATCAAGCGTCTTTTATTTTTATATTCGTTACAGCCCGGCCTTTTTGGCTGCGGCCTGCACCACATGGCCTACCAGCACCGAGGTGGTCACAGTGCCAACGCCGCCGGGCACAGGGGTAATGGCATCCACGATGGGTTCGGCCTCGGCGAATTTCACGTCACCGCACAGCTTGCCCTCTTCGTTCACATGGATGCCCACATCCACCACGGTCTGGCCCTCCCGCAGGCAGTCGGCACCCACGGCACCCATTTTGCCCATGGCGACCACGACCACATCGGCTTCTCTGCACAAGGCGGGAAGATCCCGGGTGCGGGAATTGCAGATGGTCACAGTGGCGTTCTCACGATCCAGCATCATAGCGGCGGGCTTGCCCACCACAAGGCTGCGTCCCACTACGACAGCACGCCTGCCGGAAAGCGGAATGTTGTAATACTTCAGAATCTCAAGGCAGGCCTGCGCAGTACAGGGGGCGTAGCCGAGGTCGGTATTGGTGAATACTCCGGCCAGCGAACCGTCTGTGATGCCATCAATGTCCTTTTCCGGAGCCAGAGCCGCACGCACAGTGCGGTCGTCAAACTGTTTGGGCAGAGGACGGAACAGCAGACAGCCATGGATGGCATCCTCTGCGTTGATCTCTGCAATCACCTTCAGCAGCTCGTCCTGAGAGGCATCGGCGGGCAGCAGAAACTGCTTTACCTCCACGCCGACCTTGCCGCAGCGGGCGATCACGCCGCGCTCGTAGGAAAGATCGTCCTCCCGTTCGCCCACACGAACTACGGCCAGCGTGGGCACGACGCCTTTTGCTTTGAGCTGCTCGCACAATGCGGCGTTGCGCTCGTTCATGGCGGCCACAACCGGCGCACCTTTTAAAATCGTTGCCATAATACTTTCCCTCTCTCGATGATTGATAGCAAAAGCAGCTTCTCAGGTCGGAGGACAGGAGGTTTCTCCAGCGAATGTCCTGGGGGTGGGGCCCCGGCGCGTAAGCGTTGGGGCGGGACTGGAGTCCCGGGCTGTTCGCGGAGAAAGCTTCCTGTCTTTGACCGGAGGTCACCGCATCCGTAATTTCTCCGTCACCGATGCAAACACGGCATCTGCTTTCGGTACAAATTCACCCAGCAATTTATCCGCTTTTGCGTCCAGTTCCGCAGCATGCGCACGGTCTGTCATCAGCTTTGTGTTGATGAACACATTCAGGCTTGCGGCCTGCAAGGCTGCCTTGCACAGAGCGGCTGCGCAGCCTGCGTCCGAGACGGCCATCACGCTGCCCTTGGCGGCGTATTCTTCCACCAGCACAATGCCCTCGGCGCATTTCTCCATGATCTGCAGCGGCACCGCACAGGCGGCGTCCAGTGCGCTTTCCAGCACGGCGGCTTTGTGTGCAGCCTGTTCCGGCGTGTCCTTCGGCAGACCATAGGCTGCGGCCAGCGGCGCAAAGGCCTCCGCGTCGGCCTGCACCAGAGCTTCCAGCTCTTTGCGCAGGATGTCAGACCGGGCATTCAGGGCCTGAATGTCCGCTTCCACAGCGGCATATTTCTTTTTGCCGATGGTCAGGCTGCCCACCATGCTGCCCAGTGCTACACCGGCGGCACCCACCAGTGCCGCTGTGCCGCCGCCGCCCGGCGTGGGCGCTTTGCCGGCCAGTTCTGCCAGAAACTGCTCACAGCTCTGCTTCATCATTTCCATTGGTAAATACCTCTCTCTGTTACATAGGCGTCCAGCCGCTGGTCATGCCCGTCCACGGCGGCATGGGCGACCCGCTGCGCTTCAAATGCAATGCCGATCTTTCCCGCATGGGTGCAGCGGGGAAGAAAGCGGTCGTAATAACCCTTGCCCATGCCGACCCGGAAGCAGTCTGCATCAAAAGCCGTGCAAGGCACAAGGACCAGATCCAGCGCTTCCGGCAGCAGGATCTCCGACCGGCTCAGGATGGGGGTGCGGATGCCGTACTGCCCCACCTCCCAGCCGTCCGGGCCGGGCACAGCGGCGGTAAGGGAATACGCCTCGCCGCACACCGGATAGGCCAGCGTTTTGCCTTGCGCCTGCGCCTTTTCCGCAAAGGCAGAAAGGTCGGCTTCGGAACCAAACGCCGCGTACAGCAGGATGGTCTGCGCATTCTGTACGGCATCCAGCTGCCAGAGGTTCGCACACAGGGCTGCATTTGCTGCGGCGCGTGCCTGAGCAGAAAGTGCCCTGCGTGCGGCACGGCCTGCCCGGCGCTGTGCCTGCTTTTGTTCACTGACCGTCACCGGAGAACACCTCGCTTCATCTGAAGGTTGACTGACTTGAAAAATATACAAAAACAACATTGCACTTTTATACAAGTATAATAAACACTTCAGACGAAAAAAGCAAGCCTTTTGTCAAAATGGAAGTTGAAGATTCTGCAGCTTTCTGCTATGATAAGAGAAAGCAATTCGGTTCGTGCGCGGAGCAGGGTGGCTTGAAGAAATCCGGGGCTTTCTCCGGAAATTGAGAGGGGTAGAATATTATGTACAATGAAATGATGGACACCATCGGTCTGGTTAATACCGTTGATCCGGAGCTGGCTGCAGCCATGGATCGCGAGCTGAACCGTCAGCGCCAGAACATTGAACTGATCGCCAGCGAGAACATCGTCTCTCCCGCCGTCATGGCCGCAATGGGCAGCATCCTGACCAACAAGTACGCCGAGGGCCTGCCCGGCAAGCGCTACTATGGCGGCTGTGTCTATGTGGACGAGGTGGAGAACATTGCCATCGAGCGTGCCTGCAAGTTGTTCGGCGCAAAATATGCCAATGTTCAGCCGCACTCCGGTGCACAGGCCAATCTGGCAGTTTATTTTGCTCTGCTGGATCTGGGCGATACTGTCATGGGCATGGATCTGTCTCAGGGCGGTCATCTGACCCATGGCTCTCCGGTGAACATGTCCGGCAAGAACTATAACTTCGTCTCTTACGGTGTCAACGCCGACGGCGTGATCGATTACGCCGAGCTGGAAAAGCAGGTCAGGAAGGTCCGCCCCAAGCTGATCGTGGCCGGTGCATCCGCCTATCCGCGTGCCATCGACTTTGAAAAGATCGCTGAGATCGCCCACGGCTATGGTGCATATCTGATGGTGGATATGGCCCACATTGCCGGTCTGGTGGCAGGCGGCTATCACCAGAGCCCCGTGCCCTATGCAGATGTTGTGACCACCACCACCCACAAGACCCTGCGCGGCCCCCGCGGCGGCCTGATCCTGACCAACAACCCGATCCTTGCAAAGCGCATCAACTCCGCTGTGTTCCCCGGCACGCAGGGCGGCCCGCTGGAGCATGTCATCGCTGCAAAGGCTGTCTGCTTTGGCGAGGCGCTGAAGCCTGAGTTCAAGGAGTATGCCCGTAAGATCGTGGAAAATGCAAAGGCTCTGGCAGATGCGCTGCAGGCTCGCGGCGTCAAGCTGGTATCCGGCGGCACCGACAACCACCTGATGCTCATTGACCTGCGTGACGAGGAGTGCACCGGCAAGGAGCTGGAAGCACGTCTGGACAGTGTGCACATCACCGCCAACAAAAACACCGTTCCCGGCGAGACCCGCAGCCCCTTTGTGACTTCCGGCGTGCGTCTGGGCACGCCGGCTGTCACCACCCGCGGCATGGGCGTGGCCGAAATGAAGGTCATTGCAGACTGTATTGCCGACTGCATCTGGCATTATGACGAAAAGAAGGACGAGATCAGCGACCGTGTGCTGAAGCTGACTCAGGACTTCCCGCTGTATCAGTAAATACCGCTCTGTTTGAAAGAGGAAGTGCCTTCGGGTGCTTCCTCTTTCTTTTTTGCAGAGTTTGTGTTACCATAAACGCAAAGACAAAAAGGAGAAATGACCATGGAGCGTACAGGGCTGTTACATCTATACTACGGCGACGGCAAGGGCAAGACCACCGCTGCCATGGGCCTTGCGCTGCGGGCGCTGGGCAGCGGAAAAAAGGTGGTGGTCCTGCAGTTTCTCAAGGGAGGACAGAGCGGCGAGATCCCACTGCTGGAGCAGCTGGGCGCAAAGATCTACCGGGGCAAGGCCGGGCAGAAATTCGTGTTCCAGATGAACGAAGCAGAAAAGACCGCCACCCGCGATCTGCAAAACCGGAACCTTGCTGCTGCCACGACCGAAGACGCTGACCTGCTGGTGCTGGACGAAGCGGGCAGTGCGTGGGAACTGGATATGGTGGATAAGGCCCTGCTGCAAAATGCTGTGCTGGCCCGGCCTGCAGCACAGGAGTGTGTCCTGACCGCTCATGCCGCTCCGCAGTGGATGCTGGACGCTGCGGACTATGTGACCGAGATGAAGTGCTGCCGCCACCCGTACCAGAAGGGCATCGCGGCCCGGAAGGGCATTGAATACTGACACAGACAGGACACCGGTGCGGGGTATTTTTATCTTGCATTTATCCGACCGGTGTGATATGATGAAGGCAAGAAACCATGCGTGCATTTTTCTGAGCAGACCCGACAGCAGACAGGGAACCGCTCCGCACCGCTGCCGGGGCAGTTCCCGGCGGCGTTTTGTTTAAAGCGGCGGTTAGCATTTCCTAACAGAGCGGATACCTGTGGGCCGGTGTGCGCAGGACATCCGGAGGGGAATAAAATGATTGAAACGATCGTAAAAGTAGATGGTATGATGTGCGGCATGTGCGAGAGCCATGTCAACGAAGCAGTGCGCAAGGCCTTTCCAGAGGCGAAAAAGGTCACATCCTCGCAGGCCAAAGGGCAGACCGTGATCCACTCGGAGCAGCCGCTGGATGAGCAGAAGCTGCGGGATGCCATCAATGCCACCGGTTACGAGGTCAAAGGCGTAAAGAGTGCACCTTACGAGAAAAAAGGTCTTTTCTCGTTCTTGAAAAAATAAGCAGACCCTAAGGTGTATCCGAAAAGTCGAAAATTTAGCCTATTTCTACAAACACAGCTGGATTTTGCGTGAAACAGCCTTGAAATCCACAAAGGATTCCTGCGGCTATTTGCCTTAAATCCCGCTTGTGCTTGCGAAATATTCGTCATTTTCTTTGTTTTCAGATACACCCTAACACACATCAAGGGAGGCGTATCGGTATGAGGATCCTGGTTTATGGTGCGGGCGTTTTGGGCTGTGAGCTGACACATGTGCTGCTGCAGAACAAAAAGAACGTTGTAACGCTGCTTGCACGCGGTGAGTGGAAGGAGATGATCGACCAGAAAGGTCTGGTCATCCGCCACTGGGCGCAGCGCAGAACAACCACAGAACGTGTAAAGACCATTGATGTCCTTGCGCCGGATGACTTCTATGACCTTGTTTTTGTGGTGGTGCAGGCGGGGCAGCTGCCGGATGTGCTGCCTGTGCTCAAGGCGAACAGGAGCCAGTACTTTGTGTTCGTGGGCAACGACCCTCATGCAAAGCAGGTCTTGGAGTACATGCAGCGTCCGGCTGATAAGATCGCATTCGGCTTCCAGAACTCCGCAGGACACCGGGAACATGGCCGCGTGGTCAGCGCGCACGTCGGGGTGGGCATGACGGTGGGCGGCGCAACAGCACCGCTGTCCGGTGCGTTCCGCATCCGGCTCAAGACAGCCTTTGACGGCACGAAATATAAGCTTACCTTCTACAGTGATATGGACGAGTGGCTCAAGTGTCACATTGCCTTTATCCTGCCGGTGTGCTATGTCTGCTACGCCTGCAATGGCGACCTGACCAAGGCCACCGCCGAGCAGCGCAAGCTCATGCTCGACGCGGCGTGGGAGGGCTGCATGATGCTCAAGGCGGCAGGCGTCCCGGTAAACGACGCGGAGAACACCAGCTACTACGAGGCCTGCACCCCCGGCCGCAAAAAGATGGACAGAATGATGCTGATGATGACGAAAACGCCGCTGGGCCGCCTGTGTGCCAGCGACCACGCCATGCATGCCGTGGAAGAGATGCACTACCACGATGAGGCGTTTGAGGCCATCCGTGCCACTACCCGGACGGCGATGCCTGCCTGGGACACCCTGCGCAATGAGATGCCCAGCTGGAAGACCTTGCTGCTGCGGTCAAAGCATCGCGTATAAAAACTCAGAACCACAAAAGGGCAGGCCGCGCGCCTGCCCTTTTTGAGCGTTGCGGAAAAACGGGGAAAACTGTAAAATAAAAAGTTGATTCGTTTCCACGCGCTTGGCTGCACCCGCGCCGAAGAGGGCTGCCATTGCCGGACTGCCGAGAACACCACCCGGGAGGATCGTCCAGTCAATCTCTTCCATCTTTCTTCACCAAATCTTAGCCAGCAAAAAATTCAAAAAGAACCCGCTTTATGTTAAAGTATAATCAATGTGGGCAGGAACGTTTCGCTTGGAACGATGCAAAAAGCGAATGGTAAAAATTTTTTGCCAAAATGCCGAAAAATGGGCTGCCACTTTTGGCAAATTCACAAAATGTTTAACTTTTTGCATCGAAATTACTATTTTTAACGTGTAAAATAAAACCTGCGGATTGAATGTCCCGCCCATTTGGTTTATAATACCCCCGTATGCGGGCCGGAGAGTGTTTCTTCGGCTCCTCCCTGTTTTTTGCCCCTGCACGCATCGGGGCAGGGCAGGGGAGCACGATCCTTCAAGGAGGAAAAACAACTGTGAGAGTAGGTCTTGACATCGGCAGCACCACCATCAAGTGCGTGGTGCTGGATGAAAACGATGCGCTGGTGTATTCGACATACGAGCGACACTATAGTCATATTCTGGAAAAGGCGCAGGAACTGCTGCGCCGCATTGATACCGAGCAGCTGCACGGGCAGACCGCCCTGCTCAGCATCTCCGGCTCGGCAGGCATGGGCCTGGCCGACAGCTGCAAGGTGCCCTTTGTGCAGGAGGTCTTCTCCACCCGTGTGGCTGTCAAGCGGTTTGTCCCCCGGACGGACTGCGTGATCGAGCTGGGCGGCGAGGATGCAAAGATCCTGTTCCTGACCAACGGCACCGAGGTGCGGATG
>ENA-ORSA01001603-ORSA01001603.1-human-gut-metagenome-genome-assembly--contig:-NODE-1603-length-18248-cov-5.476997_pt1 | contig 18248 bp, 23 predicted proteins | sample MGYA00242179_ERZ509142 | MGnify/ENA primary metagenome ERZ509142 (study PRJEB26280, sample SAMEA2338659) | human gut metagenome | biome: human gut; feature: human-associated habitat; material: faeces... | reverse complement strand
CGCCTTGACGATGGGGATGATCTGCGGATAGGCAAGCCCCACATCCTCGCAGGCGCACACCATCAGACGGCGGCAGGCCGAGGGCAGGTCGCCTGCTTCCAGCAGACGGGCCAGATAGTGCAGAGCCGCATCCGGGTCAGAGCCGCGCATGGACTTCTGGTACGCTGACACGATATCATAGTGGTCGTCGCCCTCCCGGTCGTAGCGCATGGCTGTGCGGCGGGTGACCTGCCGGATCATTTCCAGCGTGATATGCTTTTTTCCGTCCTCGATGGGTGCCGCCGTTACCGCAAAATCCAGACAGCCCAGTGCTTTGCGCAGATCGCCGCCCGCGCTCTCTGCAAGGTAGGCACAGGCATCCTCGTCCATATTGAGCTCCGGTTCCCCGTCTCCCGAGAGCTTCTTCACCGCATTGTGCAGACCGCGCTCCACATCCGCTACAGACAGGGCCTTGAACTCGAACACCGTGCACCGGGACAGCAGCGCATTATAAATGTAGAAGTACGGATTTTCGGTGGTGGATGCAATCAGCGTCACCGAGCCGTCCTCAATGCATTCCAGCAGGCTCTGCTGCTGCTTTTTGTTCAGATACTGGATCTCGTCCAGATACAGCAGGATGCCGCCCGCTCCCGCCAGCGTACCGATGTCCTTGAGCACCGCCTTGATGTCCCCTGTGCCGCAGGATGTGCCGTTCAGCTTGTGCAGCGTCATACCGCTGTTTTCTGCAATGATGCGGGCCACGGTGGTCTTGCCCGTGCCGGATGGGCCATAGAAGATCATATTGGGGATACGTCCGCTTTCGATGGTACGGCGGAACACCCTGTCCGGTGCCAGCAGATGCTGCTGGCCGCAGACGTCTGCCAGAGTTTTGGGCCGCAGGCGCTGCGCCAATGGTTCGTTCATCGTGTTCCCTCCTCCCATACCGGGCAAAGAACCCGGTTTTTTTATAGTATATCGCATTTATGCGGCGAGAGCAATACTTTATCTGAAAATCATTCTCAGATAATTCCCGGCTGCAGTTTACAAAAAATGCAAAACATGGTATTATCATCTTAGCTTTTTGTCAAAGGAGGTGGAACAATGTCTGTTCGCCAAAAAGTGCCGGAGGATCTTACCGCCAGGAAGGCTCTGGCATTGGAGGTCATTGACCGTCTGAAAAAAGAGTATCCGGATGCCGGATGCACCTTGGACTACGCCCATGCATGGCAGCTGCTTGTCAGTGTCCGGCTGGCCGCGCAGTGTACGGATGCCCGCGTGAATATCGTGGTTGAGGACCTGTTCGCCAAGTACCCCAGTGTAGCCGCACTGGCTGCCGCAGAACCGGAGGACATCGAAGCCATTGTGAAACCCTGCGGCCTTGGGCACTCCAAAGCGCGGGATATCTCCGCCTGTATGCGGATGCTGCGGGACAAATACGATTGTCAGGTCCCCGCCACTTTTGAAGAACTGCTGGCTCTGCCCGGCGTGGGCCGCAAGAGCGCAAACCTCATCATGGGCGATGTGTTCGGCAAGCCAGCCATCGTGACAGATACCCACTGCATCCGGCTGTGCAACAGGATCGGCCTTGTGGACGGCATCAAGGAGCCGCAGAAAGTAGAAATGGCCCTGTGGAAGATCATCCCGCCCGAGGAAGGCAGCGATCTGTGCCATCGTTTTGTGATGCATGGCCGGGCTGTGTGCAATGCGCGCAAACCGGAATGCGAACACTGTTGTTTGAAGGCCATCTGCCGCTATGCGCAGGAGCGATCCGATACGCAGACGGCAGGATCATAAATTTCAGGAGGTATTGATATGTTAGGTTTCATCTTCAGTCTGCTGGTCGGTGCACTGGCCGGTTACATTGCGGGCCGCATCATGGGCAGCGAAACTTCCACCCTGCGCAACATTGTGCTGGGCATTCTGGGCGGCTTTGTGGGCAGCATCCTGTTCGGCCTGATCGGCCTGAGTGCTACCGGCATCGTGGGCGAGATCCTCGTGTCCGTTGTGGGTGCCTGCGTCTGCATCTGGATCGGCCGCAAGCTGTTCAAGTAATTTTTCACTTTATATCATGACTGCTCTTTGAGTTTTTCTCGAAGGGCAGTTTTATTTTATCAAATGCATCTTTCGCACCATTGCAGGCGCAAAAATCCGGCCTTGACAGTATTCCGGAAGTATGATAAAATGTTTTCCGTTATCAGGCCTGTGTGCTACTGTGGCTCAGCTGGTAGAGCAGCTCACTCGTAATGAGCAGGTCGCCTGTTCGAATCAGGTCAGTAGCTCCAAAATAAACTCCCCGAAAAGTGGCTTCACGCCTCACTTTTCGGGGAGTTTTCTTTTTGTAGCCGTCCTTCGGTTTTTAGAAAAAAGCGCCTTAATTACCCTTATTTTACCATAACTTTCCTAAATCAGTGGCGCAAAAAGTGGCGCAAAATGGCACACAGCATCAGATTATTTTCGTGCTCTGTATCGCTGTGTATACTTCCCCTGCGCCTTTAGCTTGTCGTAGGTCCGGTTTGCCTGAAGGGCTGCTGCTATACTATGACTTTGTTGGCGTTAACATTTTCGTGATGCCGCGAAAACGTCACATATAGGTTTTCTGGCTGCGCACCTGAGCTTCGATCATCGGCTTCAGGTAGCAGTCGAGGTCGCCAAAGGTCTCCTCAATGAAGGTGATGGTCTCCTGCGTCAGGGCTTTCTTCGCAGCGGCCAGTGCGCGGCTGTAGGCGATGCGCTGGGCAGCCTCGTCGAACTTGTCCTGTTCCTTCAGGGCATCAACGTAGGTCTGGTTGACATACTGGACAGCGTTGAACACCGCGTTGGCGGCATTCTGGAGACAGGTCTGCGCAAACTTGTTGTTGATGTAGCCGTTTGCAATGCTGACACCTTTGTTCAGGCCCCAGCCGAAAATGACGGTCATTGCGGGGATGCAGGCAGTGAGTGCGACTTTCAGGAATTCATTCATAAGAGCTTATCCTTTCTGCTCGGTTTCCGAGCGCTGCTTTAAAATGTCCACAGCCTTGGTGATCGCTGCCGGGATCGGCAGTCCCATCAAGCCCGCGTTTTCAATGATGGAAATGGTCTCGTTACAGATAAAGCCGATCACAACGGCATCCCGCACAAAGGTGGAACCCATCACGGCATCCAGTCTGCAGGCTACCAGCACGATCAGCAGTGTTTCGCCCTTGCGGCACAGGCCCTTCCAGCCTGCGCGGCTTTCCAGCGTGCCGCTTTTGGTCTTGGGGCTTGCATGGAACACTCCTGCCACGATCAGCCCGGTGATGTAGTCGATGGCCATAAAGATGATGAGCGTCTGCAGCGCTGCGTCCCACCCGCCAAACAGGCTGGCAAACGCAGCGCCCAACGCACCCACCGCCATGCAGAAATAATCTTTCAAAAAGTCACCCCCCCCTCACAGCGTCCACCGGCTCTTGTTCGGGCGGGTGTCCACGTGCACCCAGCCCTTTGCACGGCCTGCCTTGACCGGGTAGCGGCCCACGCCGCCCCAGCCGGGCATCAGGCTCTCGGCGTAGGCGGCAACGGCCAGTGGGTCGGTGTCCTGCACCTGAATGTCAGCGGCCCGGCCCAGCAGGTGTTGGCTGGATCTGGAGCCGCCCACCCTCGTGTTGTGACTGGCGGTGCGGTAGCCGCTGGTGATGGTCACAGGCTTGCCGAAGTGCTCCCGGATGCACTGCAGCAGCACCACAAGGCCCTCGTCAATGAGGATGGTGTCGGTGCCGTCGCGGCAGCGGAACTCCCGCACGCGAAATGCGGGGGAGAGCTGCTTTGCGCCGTCCTTCTTCAGGCTGTACTGTTTGATCGCCATATGTATCACGTCCTTTCACGGGGTCAGGCACTGGTCTTTTTGTTCAGCATTTCGGTCAGTTCTGCGTACTGTTCATCGGTCAGCTTGGCGGCGGCGTAGAAAATATCGATCTTCTTTGCCAGACCATCGGTACGGCCGCGCTTGATCAGGCGTTTGCAAGTGTTACAAAGTGTTATAGTGTCCATAGTGTTCCTTCCTTCCTTTCTGTTAGGTGGTTTCAGTTGTTTCATCATCGGTCACGCCCAGCTCCAGAAGAGTCAGGCGGTAGTCCTGGTCCACCGCCAAAGCGTCGGCGTCGGCCTGCGCGGACTGCAACTCGGTCATGTGCGCATTCCATTCGCTCGGAGTCATGTACTTGTAGCAGTTGACTTTAAAAGATTCGCTGTTGCTTGAGACTAACTTGGTTACTATCGTACCGTCGGTCTTAAATGACAGGCCATTCTTATACGCATAGGATTGCCCCCGATTGATAGGAATCTCCCGTGCGTCTGCTACAGTATTTGCTGAAAAAGTAATAAAATCAGTGCCGTCAGGCACGGGATCAGACGTACGATCCCCCCACTGCGAGATATCAACGACAATTGAACCAATCAAGCACGGGAATGCGGCAGAAACCTCGTACCGGAAACCGAGAACGTTTGACATTGCAAAATAGTACCCGCTGGTGATAGTCACAGTCAGCGTGCCATCTGCCCCAAATTTAATCTTGTCGGTTTTGCCATCATATGTAGCATACGCACTGCCTCCGCGCGCTACAACAGCGCATGTGTTGTCTATGGTGGTGCAGTCAGAGTTTGTAAGAACGACATAATCAACATCATCCGGGATAGTCATGCTTTTTGCAACTCTCTGGCAATATACCTGCCTCGACGTTAGCGAGCCGATATTGTTTAGCTGCTCCTGCAGCTTTGCGTGCTCTGCATCGGCCTCTGCTTTGGTGTAAAAGCTCCTGCTGTCCACCTCGGCCTGCAGGCTGTCCAGCATGGCCTTTACCTGCGCCTGCAGCTGTGCGGTGGGGATCCCCGTCACGCCGTCCCGCATGACGCCGCAGATGGCTTCGTCCGCGCGGGTGTCGGTGATGTCGGCGGCGGTGACGGAAGTGCTGCCTGCGGGGCGTCTGATCTCGGCAAGGCAGAGGTCGTAGACCAGCTCGGTGCGGGAGATTTCCGGGGCCGCAGGGGCAGCGGAGTCCGGCGTGCCGTCCAGCACCTGCAGGCGGGTCTTTTTGGCGGCGGCGTCGTAGCGCAGCACGATGCGGTCAATGCGGCTGCGCACAGGGTCCGCTTCGGTGAGCACCACGGTGGTGGGCTGCTCCATGATGATGCTGCGGCCCTTGAACCGCGCCGGGCGCACCCACGCCTGCCCCGCGCTCACCTGCACGCTCAGGCCGCCCTGTGCCGTGACGGAGAAATCCTCCTCGGCGCTGTACACGCCGCTCAGGCGGGTGGCAAGGTAACCCGAAGCGTCGTCGGCATCGTAGGTGATGCCGTTTTCAGGGTAAGTGATGATATCAGCCATAAGTCCTCCTTAGGTCTTGTGCCATGTGGGCGTGCCCAGCCGGATGGTGCGGGTGGTGCCGCTGTCCTCGCTCTGGGTGATGATGTCGGCTACCCGCACCATGGCGGTGTAGCCCAGCTGAGGCAGGCTGGCACTCAGCACATCGCCCACCTGCAGGGTGTCGTCGTCCACGTCAAACTCGATGCTGCCGGTGCGCAGCTGGCTCAGCAGCTTTTCGCCGCCCCGGTCGGCCAGCTTTTCCAGATAGCTCTGGCTGGTGCTGGTCTCGCCGTCCTCCGGCTGCACGTCCCGGGCGTCAATGTACATCTCCCGCCGGTCGGAGCCGGTGGCGTTTACATCGCCCACCCAGACAGTGGCCCGCTCGTCACCTTCGCCAGCGCCCTGCACAAGGGCTACGTTGGCGTAGTCGGTGTCGGCGAAGCTCCACCCGGGGCTGCGCAGGTTGCCCCACTGGGGGCTGTATCTGCGGTTCGGGTCGAAGGTGGGCCGGAAGCACTCGAAGAGCAGCTTCTTTTCAGCCCCCTTGCCGTCCAGAATGACCCGAAAACCGAGGTCGCACGCCTGCCCGATGGTCTGGCAGTAGTCGAACACCGTGCCGCCGGAGGTCTGCTTGGCAAAGACCGTGTCAAAGCCGTACTCGGTGCCCAGCTCAAGGCGGGGCCACGGCTTTGCGGCGCTCACAAGGCTGCGCATGGCGGCTTCCGCGTTCTGGTTCTTGATGCTCACCGCAGACACCCGCTTGGTCAGCAGCCACGTTGCCGGGTAGCCGGACACCACAAGGTTTGCGTCCTCGTTCTGGTTGGCGCGGGCGCAGATGCGCATGGGGATGCGGGGGCTTTCGTCGCTGCGCACCAGCCAGCGGCCCTCCCGCAGAAGTCGCAAATTTTCTTCGGTGGGCCGCACCTCAAGGGTAAAACTGCCCTCGGAGTAATAGGGGCTGTCCCAGTAGAGGGACACCCACACATCTACCCAGCCCACGCGGGCAAGAGTGTCTGCGTCAAAAACGTCAAGTCTCATAGCGGTTCGGGAAGAATGCCCGCCTCCATCGGGTAAAAGCTGACGGATGCCTGCAGGTAGCCGGAGCCGTTCTCCGCCTGCATGGAGAGCACGTTATCGCCGGGCTGCAGCTCGGTGAGGGTGCTGTCCTCGTCCAGCTTTGCAAAGATGTTCTCGGTCACGCCTGCCCGGGTCAGGGTGCAGGCCAGCCGGTCGGAGGTGCTGCGGTAGATCTCCAGCGTCTCATCCGGCTGCAGGGTCAGGTCAAAGCCGATGAAGGCCCCGGTCTGCAGATCCACCACCTTGGGGTGGGTCACCGGCATGTCGCACCGCAGGGTGGCCGTGAAGGGCACCGGCAGGCTGCCCTCGTTGCGCAGCACCGCCGCCGTGCCGTCCCGCTTGATGCCGTAGATGTGGCTGTCGTAGCAGACGGGGAAACGGAACGCTTTCTCATACCCGCCCAGCACGCTGCTGACGGCATTGAGGTCGTACCAGAAGGGCTTTTCGCTGTAGAGCATGAGCGAACAGCGCGGCTGCGGCGTGTAGCTGGAAAAGTATGGCGTTTTCTGCAGCACAAAGCGGGTGAAGTAGTGGTTTCCAAAGTACAGGGTGCCCTTGGTGAAGTATGGCATTTTTTTGCTGAACGCCCGGGCATTGTCCAGCGCATACGCGCCCCAGAACGCCACATCGAGGGTGCGGGACACGCCGGAGACGCTCTGCCCCTCCACGGTGTCGCCCACCTGATTGACACCCTGCGCGGTTTTCAAGTCCACGTCGATGCCATTGAGCGGGTCAAGAAAGTAAGGTGTATCGTAGTCCCAGCCCAGATGCAGGACGGCACCGGCGTCGGTGACTATTTCGAGGTGATCCTTAAAAAGCACGGTGTCCTCCTTTCATCGTTTGCGGGCCTTGGCCTTGTCGGCCTCCCAGCGGGCTTCCCGCTGCTGTGCGGCGGCGGTGTCGTGGCTATTGTAGAAGTTCTGGGTGATATTGGTGTCGCCCTCCCGGTGGTAGCTGCGGGCGGCGGACACCACCTGAGCGGTGCCGGAAGCGGCCACGGTGGAGCCGAGGCGCATGTTGTCGGAAAGCACCAGCGCTCCCGCCTGCCGGATCATGTCGGCAAGGGCGGAGTTGGTCTTTGTCAACACCTTGGTGTTGGCGTTGATGGCGTCCTCAAGGCTGCCGGTGCCGGTGGTGACGTCCACGCTGCCCATACTGCCGGAGCCGGAGGACCCGCCGGAAGAGCCGCCGCGCCCGGACGAGCCTTTCTTACTGAAAGAGCCGCCGATCGAGGCAACGATGCCCGCGATGACGGCAGCAAGGGCTACGCCCGCTGCGATCATCAGCAGAGCCTGCGGAGTGCCAAAGCCGGTAGGGAACAGCGCCGCAGCGATGGCATCCAGCATTGCTACGACCGCGCCGCCGATGGCACCGATCAGGCCGCCCAGCGAAGCAAGAATCTCCGGGAATGCAGAGATCAGACCGCCCTGCAGGCCCTTGCTGATGGCGAGAGCCACCGCACTCAGCGGCCCCTGCAGGCCCTGAAAGACCGACACGAGGGTGGAGCCGAGGCCCTGCGCCTGCTGCCAGACCTCCCCAAAGCCACCGGTCAGGCCGTTCACGATCTGCCCGCCAAGGTCGATAGCTCCCTGCACCAGCTGATCGCGGGCACCGCCCAGCGCTTTGTTGAGCTTAGTCACGATGCCGAGGGCAAAGGACTGCACCTGCTGCTTCTGGTCGGCGGTCAGGCCGCTGTAGATGGTGCTTGCGACCCACTTGCCGACGGAGAGCCAGTCCTGATTCTTGACGGCGGTGTACAGGTCATCGAAGGTGCCCAGCACGCCGGTATCTGCCTCGGTCTGCAGCTCCTTCCACAGGCCGTCGAAGGTGTCTGCGCTGGACTTTTTGATCTGCTCGGCCACCTGCACGGTGCCGTCTGCGGCGAGGGTCTTGACCCGCTCGATGGTCACGAGGGCACCGTCCACCACGTCGTCGTAGGTCTCGGTGATGACCTGCTTCTGGGTCTCGGTGCCGTCGGTCAGGGTCTCGGTGATGGTCTGGGTGGTGGTCTTGACCCCGTCTGCCAGCGTCTCGAAGGTGGAGGTGACCGTCTTGGCGGTCTCGCGGACGGTCTCCATGGTCTGCTTGACGGTCTTGGTGCCGTCCGCAGCCACCTCTGTGATGGTCTTGACATCTTTCAGCACGCCGTCCACCATCTGCCGGGAGGTCTCGGTGATGATCTGCTTTTGCTGGGTCTTGCCGTTGGAGAGCGTTTCGGTGAGGTTTTCGGTGGTGCGGGTGATCTTGCCGTCGATTTCGGTCGTGGTGTCCGAGATGGACTTAACCACTTCGGCGGTGGATTTTTTGGCGCTTTTCGATGCTTTTTTGCCGGACTTGTCGATGGCAGCAGCGGCGTTGTTTGCCGACTGAGTAATCGATGCTGCCGTCTCCTTACCGGCCTTTTTGGCTTCTTCCTGACGTTCGGTCCAGCTCTTATTGCTGATGCCTTTCCCGGCCAGCGCGTCGGCGTGCCGCTGGTCGCGGTTCATTGCCCCGGCGCTCGTCGAGCCGGAAGAGGTAGAGCCAGAGGTGCTCTGGGTGATGCCGTTGACGGCGGCATTGCTGGCCGTGCCCACCAGATTTGCAATCAGGCCGCTGACCCACGAGGTCAGCCGGTTCCACATCGACGCGATGCCGTTGATGATGCCCTGAACGATGTTCTCTCCGATATGGCCCCACTCGTCCATGCTGCCGTCCCAGACGCCCACCAGCTTTGCCACGCAGGCGAGGGCGGCTTCGGCCAGATTTTCAATGCTGTAGAGGATACCGTCCACAAGGGTGGTCAGCATAGCCGCGCCGCACTCGAGGATCTTCGGCAGGTTGGAAATCAGCGCGGCGGCAAACTTGGCAATCGCCGCGCCTGCGGACTCGATCAGTGCAGGGAGATTGTCGGTGATACCAATGATGAGGCTCTCGATGATCTGCAGGCCGGCGGTCATCATCTCGTCTGTGTGGTCACCGAGGTAGCCGATAAATCCGGCGATGATCTCGGCGGCGCTGGCGATCAGGTCCGGGATGTTGTCAACAAGGCCCTGTGCCAGCGCGCCCAGCACTTCAGCAGCCGTGTCCAGCATGGCCGGTGTAGCTTCCACGATGTCCTCAGCCAGCTGGGTGATGATCTCCACGCCGGTGTTCATCAGGCCGGGCAGCTGCTCGGTAATGCCTGCCGCCAGATCGGAGAGAATCTGGCCTGCAGCCTGAAGCATGGCTTCGGGTCCGCCATCAGACAGGGCGGTGGTCAGCTGGGTGAGGCAGTCTGTGCCCCACTGAGTGGCATCGCTCAGAGAGGATTCCAGCGAGTCATACAGGGTGATGCCGAAGTTCTGGGCAGCCGTCTGCATGGTCTCCACCTTGTGCTGAAAGGTGTCGGTCATGGTCTCGTAGGCGGTCTCGGTAGCGCCTGCGCTGTTCTGCATCTGGCTGAGCACATCGTTGAAATGTTCAGCGCCGCCGGATGCCAGCGACAATGCACCGGTGCCTGCTTCCACACTCGACCACAGACCTGCAAAGGCAGTGCTGCTGCCGCCGACGCTCTGATACAAAATCTGCAGAACATCGCCTAGGCTCTTGCCCTCAGCATTCAGCTGAGCAAAGCTCTTGCCGGTCTGTTTCTGCAAAATTTTGCCGACAGTAGAACCGGCATCGCCAAGTTCGTTGAGCATGGACTTGGTGTAGGTGGTGGCTTCTGCCGTGGCAATACCATTTGCGGTCATGACGGCCAGACCACTGGACAGATTTTCGACGGTCACGCCATACGCTGCAGCCAGAGGAATGACCTTGCCCATGCTGGACGAAAGCTCATCCACGCTGGTTTTGCCCAGATTCTGGGTGGTCAGCAGCACATCCGATACATGGATGGCCTGATCTGCACTCAGTCCATAGGCATTCAGCGCGGTGGTCAGGATATCGACTGCCGAACTGCTGGAAGTGAAGCCAGCAGCAGCCAGCTTGGAAGCCTGTCCGGCAAAAGCTACGGCGTTTGCCGTATCCTGTCCGGCACTGATGGCCTGATAGGCTGCTTCGGCAATGTCTGCAGCGGCAACGCCCATGCTGCCGGATGTATCAAGGATCTGCTTGTTCAGATCGCCCACGGAGACCTTGCTCGTGTCGGCGATGGTGCCGACCTTGGCAAGGGCTGTCTCGAACGATGAACCAATATCGACCGAGGAAGTCACCAGCTCGGCCATTTTGCTGCTGGCCGATTTTACAAAGTCAGCGATCAGATTACCAGCAGCCACCGTCATGCTGGAAATGCCATTGGTAAAACCGCTGGTATCCAGTTTGGTGTTGCCGGTAACGTCAAAATCAAATGCCACTGTGTCCACCTCTCTCCATTCCAAAAGAGCGCGGGCACAAGGGCACAGGCTGTTATAACTTGATCTCTACCTCCCGCTTACAGGCGGGATTTTTGCATTTTACCCACAGGCCATGGGCGGATGCGGCATTTTCTGCCCACACCGGCAGCGCCCGCCCGCAGTATGGGCAGGGCACCGGGGCGCGGCTAGTGCCGGAACCGCGCAAGGAACGCAGCATCATGCTCTTCGACGGACACGACACGGGCGGCACCCCCTCTCAGCTCAGCAGGCAGGGCAAAGCGCTCCTGCAAGTCGGCATAGTGGGCACGCATACTGCCCTCGTACTCGGACAGGTCCATGGTGCGCCAGCTCATGATCTTGGCCATGAGGGTCTCCTCCGGCAGGGCCGCGAACAGCGCCCGGAACCGGAACCAGTGCACCCGCTCCCGGGTCAGGTCGATGCCGTAGGCCTGCTGGAACGCCGCCACGATGTAACCGGCATCACACTGGTAGTCGAAGGCAAGACCGGAAGAGGGCGCGGTACTGCTTTCAGCTGCGGCGCTTTCGGCTGCTTTTTCGCCCGCCTTATAAAACTCGATCATGTACCCGTAGGCGTCGATGATCTTCTGAGGGTCGTTCAGAAAACAGTGTGGGTCTTTGTAAAAACGCCAGAGGGCGCTGACCGCAAAACCGATGGGATCATCTCCTGTCTGGCCGCGCACGTAGGTGTTGACCAGCCAGACCATGGGCCGGAAATCCGGGATGATCTCGTGTCCGTGCCACCGGGTGGGCAACTCGTCCAGCAGCAGGTCAGACATGGCGCTCGGATGCCAGCTGCAGAGCGTACTCTGCCAGCTGCTGCATGGCATCGGGGTCGTCCCGCAGGGCATTCACAGCCTGCCGGGCATCGATCAGCTGGTCGGTCTTGCGGCGGGTCTCGGCTTCCGTGTCCGGCCAGAAAGTGTTGGTCTGGGTGATAGGCTGCTGCGCCGGGCGGCTTGCCACCTGCGGGTGGAAACCCTCGCTGCGGGACACGGGTTTCTGCTTGCGCTGCTGCTGCTTTGCCGCTGCGCGCCGCTGCTCGCGGTTCATGGGCATTGCAGCCGCCTGCTTTACGGTGGCCTGTTCTGCGGCGATGGCTTCCTTGATGGCGTTCGTCACACGGACACAGGCACCAAAGTTGTTTCCGTCAAGACCCAGACGTTCAGATGCACCCTCGCCCAGCAGCTCGTCGAAGTAGCCCATCATAAGGCGGCACTGGCCGCGCAGGATGTCGGCGGTGCCCGTATGCGAGCGCTTGCTCTCGCGGTCAGAAGCCGCCTGCATGTGCTGCTGTGCCGCGTCCATACGGTCGAGGTCGTTGGCGTTCAGCGCCGAAAATTCAAATTCCTGTCCACAAATAACCATGTTCTGGCTCCTTTCTTGGGCCGTGCCCCGGTTCTGCCCCGGAGGAATAAGCTTTGTTCACGGCATAAAAAATCCCCGTTCCGGTGTGGAGCGGGGACTGTGTTTGAAAAAAATCAGCCCTTGACGGCCTTGGCAGGCTCAGCGGACTGGGTGGCGGGGTTGTAGTCAAACTCCTCCGGCGTGCCGATGACCTTCACGTCGCAGGCAAAGGTGGCCTTGGAACCGGCTGCACCGCCCACGTCGCTGGTGACGATGATGGAAGCGCTGCCCTTCTCGCCCTTGCCGGTGCGAAGGCTGAAATAGATGTACGGCCTGATGATATCGCTGCCGGTACCGTACACGATCTTGTGGCTCAGCACAAAATTCTGAAAAGCATCGCCCGTGTAGCGGACGCCGTTGACGGCAAGGGTGCGCTGGGTGCCGGTCTTTTCGGTAACGTTGCCGGTGCGGATGTACTGGGAATCCTCGGTGGTGGCGTTCAGGGAGCCGGAATGCTCCTTCACATGTTCGGCGCAGACGATCCACTGGCTTTCCTTGGTCTGGGTGCTCTCGATCTGGAAGGCGAGGATGAAGTCGTCCGCCGTCTCAATGCCGGTATACGACGCGCTGGGCGTGATGCCGGACTTGGTAATGGCTTCAGATACAGTCATATCAAAGCTCCTTTCATTTTGGCATGTAGTAGGTCAGGCGCATTTGCAGCTGCATCTTACAGCTGCCCGCGCTGTTTGTGACGATGTAGCCGCTGTTTGTCACGGCAATGCCGGTAGGGGTCTTGCCCCCGCCGCAGGCCGAGAGGTCAGGCAGGTCGTGCCGGGCGTCCTGCCGCATGACCCACTCGGTGAGCTGCTCAAAAAAGCCGCTGTTCTGGATGCTGACGGCGTCCACCTCGCTGTACTCCCGGCGGCTGAGGAAGAGGTAATTCTTCGACATTTCCCAGCCGGAGATGTACTCGGTGATGATGGGATCACCGGGGCTGTCCTCGATGGAAAATGCGGTGGATTCTTCTTCCAGTCCGGCAATGCGGAAGGCTGCACCGGTGGCTTCCTGTTCTTCGGCGATCAGCGGGCAGGTCTTGAGCCATGCCCGCAGGGCGGCAATGGTGGGCTTTACGGTTTCGCTCATTTGTTCCCTCCCAGAAACTGCTTTGCGGCATCATGGGCGAACTTTTCCAGCTCGTCCTTGTGGTCGGCAATGGCCCGCTGGCCCCAATAGGAGCCGCGCAGGCCGTTCTCACCATGCAGACCCTTGCCCTGTTCATGCAGATAATACTGCCTGCGGGCATAGGGCGTATTGTACACCAGCAGACCTTCCTTGAAGTCGGATGCCTGATTCACGCTGTTCTTCAGCGTGCCGGTGTCAAAGGGCACATAGGGGTCTACCGTTGCCGCCACTTTCTGTGAAAAGGCAAACTGCAGCTTTGCGAACCGTGCATCCATGTCGGCCTGAAAGCCGGGCCGGAACGTGATCTTGAAATCAAAAACCGGTGCGCTCATGCGATCAGCTCCCTTCCACATGCCAGTGGGGCAGCAGCGGTTCCCGGTCGTCCGAGACAGCCGCCGCTGTGCAGCACAGGTGCGTTTTTTCAAGCCGGGCATACTCTTCGGCGGTCAAGGCAGGCACCGCGCCCTGCACCAGCTTCCAGCCGCGTTTCAAGGTCCAGTGCTTGGTCTTTTCCGCCGCAGACAGCGCCGCCCACTGGGCATAGGGCAGGTAGCCCGCCGTACACACGCTGGCCGGGATGCGGATGTGGGTGGTGCGCTCCGGGTCTTTGGCGGTGCCGGAGCCGGAGGTGGAGCGGCATTCCCGCCAGCAGCACCCGGGGAACACCCAGCACACCGGCCTGTCTGTCTCGGTGGTCACATCGTGGATGAGGTTCACCACAGTAACGGCTGTCTGCATCACAAAATCCCCCTGTACAGCAGATCGTGCGGGTCACTGCCCAGCGCGGTGCGGATGATCTCATAGGCTTCCAGCCGGGCGGCGGCGGTCACACTGGCATTGCTGCCAAAGGTGACGCTGTAGCCGTCGTTGGAGACGCTGGCAGCACCCGGCACAGCACCCGCCGCAGATGCAGCGGCCAGCAGGCCGACGATCTGGGCGCAGGCGTCCGCCAATGCTTCCCGGCAGGCCTCGCACCCGGCAGCATGGCTCTCCGCCCGGCCAAAGGTGGCGGCATCGATCATGCGGGAAGCCCGGCTGCACAGCACACCGAAGGCGGCTTCCGGCACGGTGCCGCCCGCCGCCGTGTACTGATCATAGGTGCAGTAGAGCATGGGACCTCCTTATGCTGCGACGGCAGCGGCGGTCAGGAACGCGAACGGAACCTTGGAGCGGTCGGCGTTCATGCGGGTGGCAGGGTTCGGCAGTGCCCAGCCCATGCGCATGACCACACGCAGGGCCACCATATCCTGCTGGGCGAGGTTGTAAACGATTTCCTTGGTGGAAGGATCCTGAATAACGCCCTGATCCAGCAGCTTCACGGTGACGTCCTGACGGATGGAGTACACCAGCTTCTTGAAGTTGCCTGCGATCAGCTGTGCCTTGGAAGCATCAAAGCCGCCGTTATCCGGGAAGTACATCGGTGCGCCGTCCAGCGCGTAGGTGGTGGCACCCTGCATATCGGAACGGAACAGGGGACGGCCCGTGGTATCCACAAGGCCGCGCAGCTCTGCCTTGGCGGTCAGGTCGCCCACCACGGCGTCCACGCCGAAGCCGCCAGCCTCCACCTTGGAGAACAGACCGTCCTTGCCCAACAGCTTTGCGTAGTCGATGGGGCCGGTGACTTTGTTCTTGGCCGCAAGGGTCAGAACATCGGTCGTCCACTCGGTGGGGCGCTCGCCGCCGAACAGGATGGCGTTGTCGATCTTTGCGCCCATGGCTTCCCGGACGCGGGGCTGTACCTCGCCCATGATGTCAAAGGAGGAATCTGCCAGAACGGCCTCGGGCACAGGAACGATGACGGCCAGCTCTGCAGCGGTCATATACACGTTGTCCCATTCCTGCTTGCTGGTCTTTTTCATGCCGGTGTCACCGTTGACCCAGTAAGCCAGCGGCAGCATGGACAGCACGGGGATCTTGGTCTGGTTAGAGGTCATATTGGCAAGGCGGGTGCCCAGCTGCATGACGGTGGAGCTTTTGGGCACGTCCTGCTGGATGGTGTTCACCAGCTGCTCCCGGATCAGGGCCTCAGCCTTATTGCGAGCGATTGCATCAATAGCCATAAGAATCAACCTTTCTGGCCGAACGCTGCGCGGAATGCAGCATTTGCGGCCTCATGTGTGTTTGCGGGCTGGCCGGGTGCGCCGGTCGCCGATGCGGAAAAACGTGCCATGCCGCCGTCCGGCAGAATGGCGCTGGGATCACTCTCTTTGAAAGCCTTGACATAATCATCAAAGCCCAGAATCTCGCCGTCCTTCATAGCAAAATTCTGGGCCTTTGCCTCGGCAAGGAACGCCTTGCGGGCGCTCTCGCTGGAAAATTTCAGGCCGGATGCCTTGCGTTCCAGAGCGTAGCCCTTTTCGAGGGCAGCCACCTGCGCGGCAGCATCGGTCTTGGCCTGCTCGGCCTTGGCCTTCCACTCCGGGTCGTAGCCTTCCAGTTTGCTGTTTGCAGTGGACAGCTGTTCGGTCAGGGTGGTTTTCTCGGCCTTGAGGGTGGTGATCTCGTTCACCTTGGCCGTGATATCCGCGCCGTGCAGGTTCATGATGCTGTCCAGCTGGTCCGAGGTGATACCCGGAATGATCTTGCTCACATCTTCGCGTTTCACTTGCGATGTGCTCCTTTCTTTTGTCTGTTGGGTGGATAAGTCCCTGCTGTTTTGTATCGCGGTTCTCATTCCGCACGGGACAAGACGGGGTACGCGCCGCCTTCCGCTGTGGTGCCGCTTGCGGGAGTTGAACCCGCCGCTTCCGGTTTTGGAGACCGGCGCTCTGCCAACATGAGCTAAAACGGCATGAAAAAACCACTATGAAGCCTTTTTCTGGGCACATAGTGGTTAAAATGGGGGATTTCCGTGAATGACTTTTACGGCTTCACCTCCACACTGGGCAGGATGTCAGTGTGGAAATAGAGCTTGTAGTGGTAGGGGTCGGTATGGGTGCCGGTGATGTCCTCCACCACATACATGGTGTAGTCGTTCAGGTAGATGTAGTTCTTGCGGTAGGAATCCGGGCCGACTTTCACCGTGCAGACCAGCTCATTGTTTGAGTTGTTGGAGATGGACATGTAGCCCTCGGCTTCCATGATCACCTTATCGGTGCGGGCGTTGTAGACGGTGATCTTGCGCTCACTCTCGAAGTAATCAGCCTGCTTGGAGATGTTGTAGTTGGCCTTTTCGGCTTCACTGGAACAGCCGCACAGCAGAATGGATGCAGCCAGCGCAAGGGCGAGAAGAATCTTTTTCATGGTTCGTTCCTTTCTGTAAAAATGGGCAAAAGAAAACCACGGTGCGTGTGCATCGTGGTTTGGCTGCTGTTAAATGCCGGGTACAATTTCCTTGATGCCCTTTGCAAAGGCTGCGGCCTGCTTCATCATGCTGTTTTCCTGAAGGTATTCCAGCCCTTTGAGCGTGATTTTGGGATGCATGGGTGTTTCGATGTGTTCCGGCTGGCGGATGTACTGAACGATGTCCAGACCTTCAATGTATCCTGCACGCTGAAGCTGGATCAGCAAGGCCTGAAAACGGTTCGGGTTCGTGCCAAAACGTTCAGCATTGAAGCCCTCACTGTCGAAGTCCTCAAAATCCATGCTCTGCTGCAAGAATTTCAGAATGCGGTAGATGATGCGAAAATCTTCCATGATGCACCTCACTTCTTTTTGTTTAAGTCCATATACAGGTACGCTTCCGGGTCGCCATACGCTTCCTGAGACCGCTGTCTGTCTTGCTTGGCTGACAGGCGGGTCATGTGCAGCCAGACATCCCCATCTGTTCGCAATGCCGGATTTTTTTGCATTTCGTTCCAGATTGCAGAGGGCTCATCAAGCTGTAGCACTTCACTTTTGGTCATCTTTCAATCCCTCGATAAAATGATAGAGCTGCGGGTCCTTCTCTTTCAGGGCAAAGGGCTCCTGATAAAAAGCGCGATACCCTTCGCTGAAATATTCCTTCAGCATATCTTCATTGATTTGCATCGTTCCGGCTTTAAAAATTCCATCCGTGGGAGATTCGTATAGCCGTCCCTGATACTCAGATATGAATTTGCTGTTCTGAAGGAGATAAACCGCTTGTGTATAGGTACTATCATCATACACGATTTTAGAAAGATCTTCAACATCAATCCCGGATTTTCGGATGCTGATGTATTTGGAGTTATGCCGCAGGTCAAGGGAGATTTCCAATGCGTGGCCATACTCGTGAATGACATCACCGCTTTTGCGCTCAGGGTGAAGATAAAGCGTTTCGTCCGGATAATAATAGCCGCTTCCATTGGCGTCTTTCTCTGTCATTACGACCTTGTTGATGATGCTTTCAGCCTTATCACGCTGCCACTGAGGAAGAATAGACAACTCGCTCTCAATGCTTTCACGCTCGGTTTTAGAAACGTTGTTGGAGTAATTGAGCTTTTGCAGGAGCGTTCCAGAATTGCCCGGAGATTTCCCTCTCGCCGCCCAATTCGCCCTACTGGCTTCACTCCTGCCGAACTTGGGCACGCTGACACGGGCGCTGTCTACTCTGCCCCCGGTGGCCTGTGCAAACTCTGCAAGGCTCTGGCGGGCCGCTTTCAGGCGCACAGCGGCGTCGGTGGTGTCCAGCCCGGCGGCGTCCTCGGCCAGATACCGCTTTTTCCAGCGGCGGACGCTGCGCTCCCGGGCACGCTGCATCTGGGATATCTCGTAGGCGGTGTACTTTTTGCCGTTCCACTCGATGTTCCGGGCGTTCAGCTCTTCCAGCTGGTCGCGCGTCCATGCGGGCGGGTCGCCCAGCTCCGGAAACACGGCGAAAAAGGTGTGACGGCAGTTCCAGCCGCACAGCCCGGCGCCCCAAAATCCGGATGCATGATCCTGCCGGAAATTTGTACAGATAATTCTGGAAAAATTCAAAAAAGGCGTTGACAAGGTACGACCTTGCTGGTATAATAATACACGTCGTCAGGAACACGACACCTCAACACCAGCTTATGGGGGATTAGCTCAGCTGGGAGAGCGCTTGCATGGCATGCAAGAGGTCAGCG
>ENA-ORSA01001591-ORSA01001591.1-human-gut-metagenome-genome-assembly--contig:-NODE-1591-length-18332-cov-6.682224_pt1 | contig 18332 bp, 16 predicted proteins | sample MGYA00242179_ERZ509142 | MGnify/ENA primary metagenome ERZ509142 (study PRJEB26280, sample SAMEA2338659) | human gut metagenome | biome: human gut; feature: human-associated habitat; material: faeces... | reverse complement strand
ATGATGCCATGCAGGCTGGTGCATTCCAGACCGATGGAAGCGCCGTCCGCCGGCACCCAGGTCTGGAAGTCCTCGATGTACCGGGTCAGCTCCGGGCTGGACGGGGCGAAGGGGTCGCCCAGATAGCTCACCCAGAAGTCCGCCGGGAAGCCGCTGATGTACTCGCCCATCTGGAAGATGCGCTTTTTGATGCTGAGGCTGGCTTTCTGCTGGTAGACCCGGTAGACCCAGCCCATCTGCTCCGCGATACGGAACAGTTTTCGCTCAGCGGAAAGGTTCTCTTTCAGGTCAGCGTCCACGCCCACGGCCACTTCGGCCAGCGGGGCATCTGCCGTCAGCGGCAGCTTGCGCTGGAAGGATGCCACGCAGTTGTAGAGGGCGTTCGGCGCACCCAGCGCGTCGCGGGCGTCTGTCGAGTAGCTGTAGAGCACCTCGTCCTTGTCCAGATACGCCCGCACCGCCTTACAGAGCAGGGCCGTGAGGGTACTGAAAGGCTTGACGCCGCAGCGGAGGGCGGCGTCCACAAGCCCCGCCTTTTCCAGCCGGATGCGGCAGCAGGTGGGCGTCTCTTCAAAGGTCTGCACCACGGGGCGCTGCATATCGTTGGCCACCTGACTCTCGGGGTACTTTGCAAGGATGTCCTCGATGTCGTAGGCAGGGTCCGTCTCAAGGGTCTGGCCCTCGAAAGCCGTGCCGTACCGCAGGTTGCAGTAGAACTGCAGCACCATGGTCATGAAGGGTGCTATGCCCCGGCCATCGGCCAGGAAATGGAACCAGTCAAAGTAGACGACTTTTCCCTCATAGCTCAGGGCAACCGTAAAGCCGTTCTCGTCCGGAAATTCGGGCTTTGCGCTGCCCTGCCGCACCGGGCAGGGGGCGTCCGACGGCTCGAGGTGGAGCAGCTTTTTCTCCCACACCGGCTTCTGGAAATAGTAGGGAGCCTTTGCCCGGGCCGCATCCAGAGCCTGCTGCAAAAGCGCACCGTCCACGGCATCTTTCAGCGTGACCTGATAGCGGCAGTTGACCATGTTTTCGCGGTAATAGTAAACGATACCCTGAAAAACAGAGCGCTGTTCGGCATCCATTCCTTATTCCCCCGCGTGTGCGGCCAGATAGTCGGCCAAATCGCTGACGGTGACGAAGTTGCGCAGCTCCTTTTCGGGGATGCGCAGGCCGAAAGTCTCCTCCAGGTCGGCGACGACGGTCAGGATCTCCATGGACGACAGGTCCAGATCGTCCATCAAGACGCTGTTCTCGTTGACATCATCGGGGGAAATTTCTGCAACATCTTCCAGAATTGCAAGGATCTGGGACACGATCTCAGTTCTTTCCATAGTTTGAATCTTCCTTTCGTAATTCCATTAAAGGCGGCTGCGGCTCTTTTCCAGTATTCCGCAGCCTGCCCGGTTTATTCTTACTTGCGCAGCAGCTTGCCGGTGCCGGTGCGAGGCAGAGGCTCGGTGCTGAACTCCACGGCGCTCATCCGCTTGTAGAGCGGCAGGGTGCGGTTGGTCTCGGTGATGAAGTCGCGGACGGTCTGCTGGTCGGCCTCGCCGCAGTAAATGACGGCACAGATCTTCTTGCCCTTCTCCCTGACGATGCATTCCTTGACGGCCTCGCACTTGGACAGCAGATTTTCCAGTTCTTCGGGGCTGACGTTCTCACCGTTGTCGAGGATGATGATATTCTTCTTGCGTCCGGTGATGTAATAGAAGCCGTCCTCGTCCACACGGGCCAGGTCTCCGGTGTGGAACCAGCCGTCGGCGTCGAGGACTTCTGCGGTGGCCTCGGGGTCCTTGTAATAGCCCAGCATGACGCAGCCGCCGCGGATGCAAATTTCGCCCGTCTCGTCCAGCTTGTACTCGGCGTGGTCGTCGGGCTTGCCCACGGCGCGGATGTGCTTTTCGTCCTGCTCGTAGTTGATGATGCCGTCGCCGCAGGTCTCGGTCATGCCGTACACCTGAGTGATCATCATGCCCTGCTGTGCCAGCTCGGCCAGCATGGCGCCGTCAAACATGGCAGAGGAGCCGCAGGGGTTCCAGACGCCGTTCAGGCGGGCGCGGCGGCCCCGCTTGACGTCTTTATAGATGGCCTCCATCAGCATGGGAGCCACAGCGATGGCATCGCTGTGCATCAGGCCGAGGTCGCGGTAGAAGTCGCGGATGTCGGCGGAGAGGTTCAGCGCCCAGCCCTTGCAGGCCCAAACGAAGAGGCAGATGAACGTACCCAGATGGAACAGGGGCAGGATGGCGAAGTTGCTCAGGACGTCGTTTTTGTCCTCGGGCATATGCTCGTGCTTATAGTCCAGCATGGCGTCGCCGAATTTGACCTGGCACTCCACAGTGGTAAAAAAGTTGTGCTCCGAGAGCATGACGGCCTTGCTGCGGCCGGTGGTGCCGGAAGTGAACATCAGCACCATCAAATCATCATGGCCCACGCAGTCAACAAGCTCTGCAGGCGCGCTGTCCTTGAAGGCGTCCATCGGGCGGAGTTTATCGCCGTAGGCGGCCTCGATGTCGGGGCGGCAGCCATAGTCGATGCCGTCGTTGACGATGAGGGAAGGCTCGACAAGGCCCAGCTCATATTCCAGCTCGGGCCAGGTCTTTTTCTGGTTGATGGTCACGACGACGGCCCCGGCGAGGATAGCGCCGAAGCTGTTGACACCGTACTCATAGCAGTTGCGGCTCATAATGCCGACACGCTTACCCTTGATGTCGGGGATATTCTCCTTAAAATAAGTAACGGCCCTGCGGATGTCCTGCACATACTGAGCGTAGGTCTTTTCCACCACAGTCTTGCCATCGGCGGCCACATAGCGGAAAGCCACCCGGTCGGGGTACTGCTTCGCCATGACGTCCGTGATGAGCTCATATACAGTATTTATCATTTTTGTCGCTCCTTGCTGTTTTTCTTTATTGCAGCGAAACGCCGGCATTTGACATATTCTGCCTCAGAGTAATAATACCTGTTTCGGCAGAGAAATGCAACTACGCGGCGTATCCTTTTCACTGTTTCTTCTTACTTGTTACTTGCGCAGCAGCTTACCCAGAGCGTTGCGGGGCAGGGGCTCAACGGTAAACTCCACGGTACTGATGCGCTTATACAGCGGCAGGCTGCGGTTCACCTCGATGACGAAGGCTCTGACCTCTTCCTGCTTATCCTCAGGGCAGTAGATGACGGCACAAATTTTCTGGCCCTTCTCCTTCACGATGCACTCGGTGATGGCCGGGCAGAGGGCCAGCTTCTTTTCCAGCTCTTCGGGGCTGACGTTCTCGCCGCTGGCGAGGATGATAAGGTTCTTCTTGCGGCCGGTGATGTAATAGAAGCCTTCCTCATCCATCCGGGCCAGGTCGCCGGTGTGGAACCAGCCGTCGGCGTCGATGACCTCTTCCGTGGCCTCGGGGTCCTTGTAGTAGCCCAGCATCACGCAGTCGCCCTTGATGCAGATCTCGCCGGTCTCGTCCAGCTTATACTGAACGTGGTCGTCGGGCTTGCCCACGGCACTCATGTGCTTTTCGACCTGCGTAAAGTTCAGGATGCCGTCGCCGAAGGTCTCGGTCATTCCGTAGCACTGGTTGACGACGAAGCCGTTCTGGGCCAGCTCCAGCAGCATCCTGGGGTCGAGGGCAGCGGAAGAGCAGCACAGGTCCCACAGGCCGTTCAGACGGCTGACGCGGCCACGCTTCATGTCATTGTAGATGGTCTCCACCAGCATGGGGGCCGAGGCCATAACGTCGCTGTGCATCAGGCCCAGGTCGCGGTAGAAGTCGCGGATATCGCCGCAGAGGTTCAGAGCCCATCCGGCAGGCGGGTAGGACATAACGCAGACGAAGCAGGCCATGTGGAAGAGGGGCAGCAGGGTCATATGGCTCAGCGGCAGCTTCTGGCCTGCCGGGAGGCGGTTGGTGATCCAGTTCTCTGCCACCTCCGAATAGGTGTGCAGGCTGGCGCACATATTCCGCTCCGAGAGCATGACGCCCTTGCTGCGTCCGGTGGTGCCGGAGGTGAACATCAGCATCATCAAATCATCGTGGCCCACGCAGTTGGTCAGCTCGCCGGGGGCAGTCTCTTTATAGCAGTCCATGGGGCGGAGCTTCGGGCCGTAGGCGGCTTCCAGCTCGGCGCGCCAGCCGTAGTCGATGCCGTCGTTCAGGATGAGGGCAGGCTCCACGAGGCCCAGCTCATATTCCAGCTCCTCCCAGGTCTTTTTCTGGTTCAGGGTCACGAGAACGCCGCCGGCGAGGATGATGCCGTAGGACGCCACGCAGAATTCATAGCAGTTCCGGCTCAGCAGAACGATGCGCTGGCCCTTGATGTCCGGCACTTCGGCCTTGAGATAGGCCACCATCCGGCGGATGTCCTGCGCATACTCGCGATACTTCTTCTCCACGACGGTCTTGCCGTCCTCGGCCACATAGCGGATGGCCACATGATCAGGAAACTCCTGCTCCATGCAGCGGGTCACCATGTCGTATACGCCTGCGGGTACTTTGATGTATTCAGCCATCGGTTTTTCTCCTTTTTTGTCAAATTTTCAGCTCAGCACTTTTTTCATTCACTTTCCAGAGTCATTCCGAATCTCTGGCAGTTCGAGGAAAACTTTGGCACGACTCCTTATGGCAACAGTATACCGCAAGCAGAGCGTAAACGCAAGATTTAATTGCACAAATATGCAACTTGAGCTTGCATTCAATTTGTGCAGGCAGATGTAATTCTTTCCTTTTGTTGCGATGTGCAAAAAGCTGTGATACACTTTTTTCGTCAGGACGAAACTTCGCCCGGAGATCGAGTCCTTATCAAATTGACAGCAAGCCCAAAAAGCATTATACTGTTTATATTATTTAGCAAAAAAGCTCCCCGCCGAGCTTCATATTTTTATTTATCGCGCCTAAAACACGGCCTTCCGGGGCCTCCGGGACGAATGGCGCACAAGGAGGACCCTTTTCATGGAAGGCACCAAGCCCCGCACTGTAAGCAGCCTTGGCATGTTCGACCTGCTGAAAGGCATCGGAATGCTGGCCATCGTCTTTGCCCACACGGCAGAGCTTTACCCCCTCGGCACCAACGACGTCACCCCTTTCGCGTTCGCGCTGTTCGCTTACCGCGAAGCGCTGATGGCCGCCTTTTTTATTGCCAGCGGCTACGGCTTCCGCAAGCGCTCCATCCACAAATGCATCGAGCAGCAGCTCAAGACCCTGTTCAAGCCTTACGTTTATACTGCACTGACCACCACGGTGCTCCACGCTTTCATTCACCACGCAGCTTTCGGCTCGTGGGATGCTGCCATCTCAGAATCGGCCAAGGTCTTAGGCGGTTTCCTGTTAGGTCTGCCCCACACGGCCACTTACTTCGGGCAGCAGTTTTTCTCCTGCGGACCCATGTGGTACTTAGTGGCTCTGATGCTGGCGTGGGTGCTGCTGGACGTGCTGCTCGAGATCTTCCCCGAGCGGTACATAACCCCCGCAGTCGTCGGCGTCACCCTGCTTGGCTGGGGCGTCACGCTGGTGTGGGAGGCTCCTTTCTGCATCGCACAGGGCATGGTGTCGCTGCCCTACCTTTACATCGGCTATCTGGCCAAGAAGCGCCGTCTTTTTGAAACTCCCCTCTCCGGCAAAGCCAAAGCCGGACTTATCGTGTCCGCGCTGGGCGTCGTCGCGGGCGTTTTGCTGACCCAGAGCACCGACTGCGTTTCGCTGGGTGAGTGGACGATGGGGCCGCTGAGCATCCTGCTGGATGGCGCAGTGGGCTACGGCATCATCCGGCTCTTTTTGAAATGGCAGCGCCGAGTGGACGGCCCCATCTCCCACGCCATCGAGTGGGTGGGCCGGCGCTCGCTCTTCATCTTCTGCATCCACACTGTGGAGCTGACGGCCATCCCGTGGTATCTGATGGCTGCAAAGTATGCTGACCATCCGGTGCAGGGGATGCTGCTGCAGTTCGTGTTCTCGCTTGTGTCCATCTTCGCCGTCACCGAACTTCTGATGCGCCGCAAAGAGCTTGGCCGGAAGCTTCGGGGCGGCAAGCCTGCGGACAAGCCCCGGCAGCGGAGCAAAACTCGCCGCTATGCGGCAAAACACTGAAATTCCTGCGCTTTGGTATCCAGCCATTTTGAGGGCAGACTATAATTACTTTTGATGCATAGGCTTGCAGCGCGGGTTGTACGCCTTGCGATAAATTGGAGGAGGCCCCGGTAATGATGAACGAAACTCCTGAAGCGGCTCTGCGCAGCCGCATTGCGGACCTTGAACAACAGCTCAAACTTGCAGACGAAGGCACTTCGCGGCTGGCCCAGCGCTGCCTTGAGCTGGAAAAGCAGCTGCAGACCTTCTATGCTGCCCACCCCCAGAGAGAGAGGCAGACCGACTCGCCTGCTCTGGTGCAGCCGCTGCTTTACTATGATGCCGGGTTCGGCTTTTCCCAGAAAGACACCGTCAAGGCCCCGGACTACGAATACGACGAGCTGAACGGCATGGTGACAGCGACCTTCGAACTGCCGGAGACCGCGTTCAATCTCCGTCTCGACCCCGGTGAACTGCCTTGCTGCATCACCGATTTCGTCTTCTCGGATGACCGCATCCTCTGCCGCCCGGTGAACGGTGTGCCGCTCCACGGCGACGGCATCCTGTTCCTCAACAACGACCCGAATTTCATGCTGGATGGTCTGAACCGTTTCCCCGCCGGGATGAAGCTGGGCGTGAGCTACTGCTACTTCCCGCTGGAGCCGCTGGCTGACGACCCATTGTTCGCCGCCGTTCTCGAGGGCGTACAGTATTTCCAGAAGACCCGTGTCTGCGAGCAGAAGCACCTCGACCAGCTGGAAAAGACTACGGCTGACCAGAAGCAGACCATCGAGGCCCTGCAGAAGAATCTCTCCGAGCTGCATCAGGCCAACGCCGAGCTGAGCGCCCGGAGCAAAGCCTACGAGAGCTCGCTGGAAAACATCCTCTCTTCCAGCAGCTGGAAACTCACGCTGCCCCTGCGCCGCCTGCTGGGGCTGTTCCATCGCAGCCATTGAGCCTGCCTGCGGAGAGGAGGATACGATGTACAGCAGTTATACCACTCTGCAGCGGGCTCAGCTCGCCAAACAGGAATATCTCGACACCCAGGAAGTTTTTCTCGGCGTCTATGCGCCGGGGCGGAACGCCGCCCTGAAAGCTTCTCTGCAGGACCAGCTCCACCGCAAATTTTTATTGACGGACAGCCTCCGCCCCGAAGCCCTCGGCAGCGCCGCCGGTGTGCTTCTGGTCAGGGAAGACCTTTTCCTGATGTCCACGGCCCTTTCCTGCTTTGCGGACGCACTGCGCAGCGGCGCAGACTACGTCACCAGCGACGCCGTCTTCGGCTACTCAGGCGTCACCACCCTCTACCACAGTCAGGGCTTTGCAGCCTGCCCGGGCTGCGCACTCGTCTCCCGGGAGCTACTGCGCCGCTGTCAGGCGGAAGCCCGCGACCCGGAAAATCCCGTCGAACTGCTGACGCTGGCGGCGAAGCTCAGCCGCAGCCACGTCTGCCTCCCGCTGGCACTGGCCCACTATGAGCGGGACATCTGCGCCGAAGACGTCTGGTCTGTAAAGGGGAAGCGCGTCTTTATCATGAGCCACCTGCTGGACATGACCGGTGCGCCCATCGTGCTGGTGAGCGCCGTGCCGGTGCTGCGCAGCATGGGCTACGAAGTGGTCGTCCTCGGCCCTGAGGACGGCGGCTCCATGCCGCTTTTCCTCGAGGCGGGAGCTACCGTCATCACCCGCAAGGGCTGTGTTCAGTCGCCCCTGCTCTGGGGGCTGGCCCTTTGCGCCGACCTCGTTCTGGCCAACACCGTCGTGGAGGCCCGGGCCGTCCGCGCCCTGAGCGGTGCGCGAGTACCGGTGCTCTGGTGGCTCCACGATGCCTTTGCAGGCTACCCCCACATCGCCCACCAGATCCCCAGAGAGCTGGGCGAAAATATCCGGCTCTACTCCGTCGGCAGCCACGCCGCCAACGCCATGCACTCGGTGCGGCCGGAGTTCAACATCCGGCCCCTCATCTACGGCCTGCCGGACTACGCCGCCGAGAAGTTCTCCCACTACGATTTGAGCTATGCGGGCGGGCGGCCTCTGTTCGCCACCGTGGGTTCCTTCGAGAACCGGAAAGGTCAGGACATCTTCTGCAAAGCCATCCGGCTGCTGCCGCCTGAGACCATGAAGAAGGCATCCTTCCTCTTCGTGGGCAAGGCCGCAGAGGCTGAGATGATGGACGCCGTGCGGAGCCTGACCGCTGACTGCCCCGACAACGTCTTTTACGTCAAGCGGCTCACCCGCGACGAGATCAAGAGCCTGATGGCCCAGTGTACCTGCCTCGTCTGCGCCTCCCGCGACGACCCCATGCCTACTTTCGTCACTGAGGGCCTCATCTTCGGCAAGCCCGCCATCGTGTCGGAGCACACCGGCACCGCCGGGCTCATCACCGAGGGCGTGGACGGTTTCGTCTACGAGGACGACGACCCCGAAAAGCTGGCCGAGCGGCTGGCCTGGGCCATCGACCCCCCGGAAAACCTTGCCGCCATGCGCCCCGCCTGCCGTGAGCTTTACGAGAGTCATTACTCCAAACAGGCGTTTTCCGACAGTTTACAACAGGCTGTAAAGGAGCTCACCGGCGAGTAAGCTCCCCGTTCTTTATCACTCTGCCGAAACTGAGGCAAAAAATTTGGCAGTTGTTCACAAACACACCTCCGGACTGTGAGATACTCTCCTAAGAGTCTATCCCAGTCCGTTTTTTGTTGAAATTTGAAAGGAGTCCCCGCATGAGTTCGTCCGCCTCCCCCGCCCCTTCGCGCCGAAAGACCCTGCTCTCGCTGGGCGTTCTGGCCCTGCTGACCGGCATCGTGGTGTTCATCTTCCGGGAGCACTGGGCCGAGATCTCCGAGGCGCTGAGCCGGCTCACCCTCGGGCAGGGGCTTCTGGCACTGGCCGTGGGCCTGAGCTACCCGCTTCTCGAGGGCGTATCCAGCTGGCTCATCGTCCGCAGCCGCCTGTCCCATTTCCCGCTGCGGCAGGGTATCGACAATGCATGGATGGGGACCTTCGGCAATGTGGTGGGCCTCGGCGCAGGGTCGGTGCCGTTTAAGACGTGGTATCTCCACCGGCGCGGGCTGGACGTCGGCCCCGGCGTGGGGCTGATGACCCTGCAATACGTCTTCCACAAGACAGCCGTCCTGCTTTACGCCACCGTGCTGCTTCTGGCGGGCCGCCCCTGGATAGCGGCCCACTCCGACGGCGTACTGCGGTATCTGCCCGGGGCCTACGCTGTCGTGGCGGGCGTCATCGTGGGGCTCATCGCCCTCTGCGCCCTGCCGGTGGTGCAGCGTCTGGCCCGCTGGCTGCTGCATTTTCTGTCCGACACAGGCCACTGGGCCGAGCGCCGGGAAAGCTGGCTCAAGCAGTTGGACACCCTGAGCACCGAGAGCCGCCATCTGCTGGCAGACAAGCCCCGCTGTGCCGCCATTCTGGGCGTGCATCTCGTAAAGCTGTTCCTGCTCTTCTGCCTGCCGTGGATGGGGCTGCGGTTCATGGAGCTGGATACCGGACTCACCTTCTGGCAGGTGCAGCTCCTCACGTCGCTGACCCTCTTTGTCTCCAACGCCCTGCCCAACGTGGCGGGCATGGGTTCGGTGGAGACGGCCTTCCTGCTGGTGTACAGCAGCTTCCTCCCCGATGCTTCGTCCATGAGCCTGCTGATGTTCCACCGGCTGGCCAGCTATTACGCCGTCTTTGCGGCAAGTGCCGTCGGCTTTGCGCTGGCGCAGCGGCGGCTATCCATTAAGTAATCGCACATTATTTCATTGCATTATAACACTCTGCTCTTTAAGTAAATCCACACAAAAAAGAGGCGCAAGCAATTATTTGTTGCTCGCGCCTCTTTTTTGTGTAGACTTGTAGACTTAATAATTATTATGTTTTATTTCAAATAGCAATTTCACAGGTTATAAATGTTTGTTCTCTAGTGTTTATTCCTGTCTCCCCATTTGTATAATCCCTATCCAAAGCCAGTATTTCAATCTTCATTTGTTTTCCTCCAACTGGAGCTTTCCCTTTTACAGTAACAGTAGTTTCCCCTCCTGATAATATTCCGCCCTGTCCAGGAACATAATTTCCAAAGCCCAAACCCATACTTATAGTTTTCTCACTCACTTTTTCTCCATCAACATATATTCTAAAATTCTCATCAGCCAGCACACAACCAGCACTGGATACGAGCACATCATACCCATACCACATATTTTCATCATCTATTTCATTTTTGAATACATTTTTTATCGTGTACTTTGTGCTATTGTAACGATCTACCAGCTCTTCTTTTCCTACTTGCGTCTTGATTTCTGTAGTTATTATTTTTTCGCCATCTTCTCCTGTGTTTCCACTTACCTGTCCGCCGGAAGACGAGCCACATCCTCCTAACATCAGTGTTCCCGTTGTAAGTGCTATTACTACACCTGCTCTTTTCATAAAATCTCGACGAGTTATACTATATGACATAACTTTCCTCCACTTTCCAAGTATCATTTTTTCAATTCTATTCTCATTTCACCATTTGTCAATCTTTCTTGATAATGTTTTCTGCTTTAGACAAAAAACTTTTCAAAATTATTTCAAGATAAACAATGCCGCAAGTACATCAGAACTTCTGATATTTCCTTATATATAAAAAGCCCGTGCGGTTAGTTTTGCGCTGGCGCAGCGGCGGCTGAACCGCGGATGACCTTGTGAATGTCGTCACCACCCGCGATGTCGAGGCCGACAAGCAGGGCGACATGACCTATGTTCTCGAGTTCACCACCGAGGACGGCAGCACCCAGAGCTTCGAGACCCTGCACTACGAAACCACTCCCCTCTCTCTGAAGAGCGCGGACGCAGCTGCTGGCGCTACCCCCATCGCATTCGCTGCTCCTGAGCAGTAAAAATCAGCTCATAACGAAGAAAACGGCAGGGTCATTGAACCTGCCGTTTTCTTATTCTATCAAATTCAGCCCTTCATGGGGACAAAGCCCACGAGGTCCTTCACCACCTCGCCGCCGATGATGAGGCCCACGACCGACGGGACAAAGGCGTTCGAGCCGGGAACAGAGCGGCGGATGGTACACTTGCGCTGGGTACCCGGAGGGCAGATGCAGTGGTGTTTGCAACTGATGGAGTCATCCTCGATGGGAGTCATGACAGGCTCCCTGGAGTAAACGACTTTCAGGTGCTTGATGCGGCGCTTGCGGCACTCGGTGCGCATGACCTTGGCCAGCGGGCAGACGGAAGTCTTATAAATATCCGTGACCTCGAAGCGGGTAGGGTCCATCTTGTTGCCTGCACCCATGGAGCAGATGATGGGGACGCCAGCCTCCTTGCACTTCATGACCAGCGCAATTTTACCGGTGACAGTGTCGATGGCGTCCACCACGTAGTCGAACTGGCTGAAATCGAAGCCGTCCTGCGTCTCGGGGCCAAAGAAGGTCTTGTAGGTGGTGACCTTGATGTTGGGGTCGATGTCGTGGACGCGCTCTTCGGCCACATCCACCTTGAACCTGCCCACCGTCTTGTGGGTGGCGATGATCTGGCGGTTCAGGTTGGTGAGGCAGACTTTGTCGTCGTCGATCAGGTCGAGAGCCCCCACGCCGCTGCGGGCCAGCGCCTCGACGGTGTAGCCGCCCACTCCGCCCACACCGAACACGGCTACGCGGGAATCGTGCAGTTTGGTCATCGCTTCCGCGCCCAGCAGCAGCTGGGTGCGGGAATACTGGTCTTGCATATCATTTCTCCTTTAGGTTCTGCTTTTTACATTCACGGCCTAGCCCTTATCCCTTCGCCACCTGTGTAATGGTGCCGCCTCCGAGGACGACATCGCCCTGATACAGCACGACGGCCTGCCCCGGGGTGGGGGCGCGCTGAGGCTGGTCAAATTCCAGACGGAAACTGTCCGGCCCTGCCGGGTAGACGGTGGCAGGCTGTTCGATCTGATGATAACGGGTGCGGGCCGTCACCCGCAGGGGGCCTTTCAGCTCCGGGATGGCGATCCAGTTCACTTCGTTCGCATAGACGATGGTATCGAACAGCTCCGACTCCGGGCCGACCGTGACAGTGTTGGCCTGCATATCCTTGGCGCAGACGTAGACCGGTGCGCCCATGGCGAGGCCCAGGCCCTTCCGCTGGCCGATGGTGTACCGCACAGCGCCGCTGTGGGTGCCTACCTTTTTGCCGCCGACGTCGAGGAAATCGCCCGCCGGGTAGTGCTTGCCGGTGAAATCCTCCATAAAGCGGGCGTAGTCGCCGTCCGGCACGAAGCAGATGTCCTGACTGTCGTGCTTGCGGGCGTTCACGAAGTGCTGCTGCTCGGCGATGGCGCGCACTTCGCTCTTGTGCAGACCACCCAGCGGCAGGCGAACATGAGCCAGTTGCTCCTGCGTGAGGTTGTAGAGCACATAGCTCTGGTCTTTGTTCTCATCCAGACCCTTTTTGAGCAGCCAGCGGCCCGTGGCCTCGTCCTGCTCCACCCGGGCATAATGGCCCGTGACCACATGATCCAGTCCGTGTGCTTCCGCCCAGCGAAGCAGGTGATCGAACTTCATATATCTGTTGCAGTCGATGCAGGGATTGGGCGTACCGCCGGCCTCGTAGACCCGGATGAATTTGTCGATGATCTTTTCCTGAAAGTCTGCCGTAAAATCCAGCACCTCGTAGGGAATATCCATCGCATAGGCCACCTCGGCGGCGTCCTCAATGTCCCGCTCCGAGCAGCAGGTGTGCAGACCCTCGGTGTTCACGGCCTCGTTACGGGTGAGGCGCATGGTGACGCCGGTGCAGTCGAAACCGTCCCTCTGCATGAGCCATGCCGCCACCGAGCTGTCCACACCGCCGCTCATGGCGATGAGCGCCCCGGGGCGGCGGGAAGTGTTCTGTGTTTCTGTCATTCTGTTCCTCTTCTGTTATAACATACTAAAACAGTAGCATAATACTACCGCAGCTTCTTTCTCTTGTCAAGACGCAGAAAATTTGGCCGCAAAGGCCAGAAGTTCCGCTTTTTCGTTGGGCAGCCGCCCGGTGATGACCTCTTCCAGCAGCGCTTCCAGTGCGCGGCGCAGGCCCGGCCCGGGCGCGACGCCCGCCGCCATCAGATCGCGGCCATTCACGGCCAGCTGGGAGACGCGGCAGCAGGCACTTTGGGCGGTCAGCGCCTCGGCCTCTTTTTGCAGGGCGGTAAATTCATCTTTTTTTTCCGGTTGAAGAGCGCTCCAAAGGGCAGTCAACTGCTGCACGGTGTGGAGGTCGTATTTGCCAAGAAGTCGTTTGGCTTGAAGCGACAGCGTAGGAGTGTGGGGAGCTTTCTCCTTCACAAGTGTTGATACTCCATCTATCACAGCATTGGAGCATTTCAAGCGTTTCAGCGCCTTTCGCGTTCCATCCTCCCCCAGCGGCAGAAGCAGCGCCGCCCAACGGGTGGTCACTTCCTCTACTCCTGCCGGAAGGGCATCTATGATCTCACGGGCTTCCGACAGATCGTCGGGCGGCAGTTCCGGCAGGACGAAGGCCAGCACTTCCGGCTCCAGATACGCCCCCGGCTTCGGGGCAGACAGAAGCTTGTTCAGCTCTTCTTCGATGCGCTCCACCGACACGCAGTCGAGGTGGGCGGCCAGCTGCTTCGCCGCCGCTTCGGTGGCCTCGTCGATAACAAAACCGAACCGGGCCGCAAAGCGGTAGAGACGCAGGATGCGCAGAGCGTCTTCTTCAAAGCGGCGCAGCGGCTCACCGACGGCCCGCACCACGCCCCGGGCCAGATCTTCCTGCCCGCCAAAGGGGTCGCACAAACCCTCTTCGGCGCTGTAGGCCATGGCGTTGATGGTGAAGTCCCGCCGGGCCAGGTCCTCCCGGACGTCGGGTACAAAGGCCACGCTGTCGGGGTGGCGGCCATCGGAATAACTGCCCTCGGTGCGGAAGGTGGTGATCTCGTAGAGCCTGCCGTTCCGCTTCACAGTCACGGTACCATGCTGCAATCCGGTGGGGATGCACTGCTTTTCTCCGAACAGCTCCATCACCTGCTCCGGGCGGGCGGCGGTGCAGAGGTCCCAGTCGTGGGGCGTAAGGCCCAGCAGACTGTCCCGGACACAGCCGCCCACGGCGTAGGCCGCAAAACCTGCCCGGTGCAGCGCGTCCAGCAGGGCGGAGGCGCCGGGTTCCAAGACGATGTTCATTCTTCGGCCTCCTCATATTGCAGGGTGATGCTCTTGCCGTCATAGCCGCACTCTGCCGCCGGGAAGAGGCTCTGCGCCTGGGCCAGCTCTTCTTCCGGGTCGGTGATCATGGGCGAATAGTGGACGAGCCAGAGCCGCTTTGCGCCCGCTTTGGCGGCGAGGGCTGCGCTCTGCCCGAAGGTGCTGTGGCCGTACTGTTTGGCCTGCGCGGCCTGCTCCGGCAGAGCATAGGTGGAATCGCAGAGCAGAAGGTCAGCACCCGCTGCGGCCTTTTCCAGCGCCGGACAGGGGGCGGTGTCGCCCGAGAAGACAAAGCTCAGCCCCTGCCGGGCCGGGCCGAGGACGGCTTCCGGCTGGATGACACGTCCACCGTCCAGCGTGATACTCTCGCCGTGCTGGAGCGTCTTCCACTGCTTTACTGGTACGCCCAACGCCCGCGCCTGTTCGGGTGAGAACCGTCCGGCCCGGGGCAGATCGAGTCGGTAACCCTGACTGATGACACGGTGGCGGGTCGGCACCGGCGTGAGTTTCGCGCTCTGGGGCCAGCCGCCGAATTTTTCGCAGAGCGCCGCCGGGGCGTCCAGCACCTCAGCATAAACCGGGTACGGCAGAGGCCCCGTCAGCACCCGCAGTGCCGCCCAGACTTCGCCGAGCCCCTTTGGCCCGTACAGCGCCAGCGGGCGGGTGCGGCCCTGACAGCCCAGCGTCTGCAGCAGCCCCGGCAGGCCGAAGATGTGGTCGCCGTGGTAATGGGTCAGGTAGACGGCGTCCATCTTCATCAGGTTGACTCCGGCCCGGCGGGCGGCAGTCTGGGTCCCCTCGCCGCAGTCGAACAGGAGGCTGTGTCCTCCGCATTCGGCCACCGCCGCCGTGAGGGCGCGGTCGGGCAGGGGCATGGTGGCCGCTGTACCCAGCAGTGTAATGGTCAGCATAAAGTTTCTCCGTATCACAAAAAATCTCGATGGCTATAGTGTACCACACTCTTCGGCCCGGCACAATCGCACAGCCGCACCCTGACAGGCATAAGATGGCCCAAACCACAAAAGGAGGGGTCTTGTATGCAGCGTCAGCGGCCCGGGCATCGCATTTTGTCGTTCCACCACCGGGGACTGCTGCTTCTGGCGGCGGCAGTGGCGGTGATGCTCTTTTTTCTCTACGGCTGCATGGCCGGGGCGGCGTACAGCCCCCGGGGGCGGCTGGTGTTCATCCCTCTCGCACAGGTTTCAGGTAGTAGTACGACTTCGCTTTTTTCCGCTCAAAATTTTTTCAGAAAAGGTATTGACTTCACTTTCGTGAGGTGATAAAATCCCACCAAACCAGTGAGAAAGCATAAGTACCACCGCAAAACTCACCAGTACAGAGAGCACCGGGGCAGCTGAGACCGGGCAGTGTGGGCGCGGATGAGAATGGGCTTTTGAGGGCAAACCGAACCGCATTTTTATGCGCAGTAGGGGCGACGGAGAGCGTCTCCGTGAACAAAGCCGGTATGTGTTGGCATATCACGAGTGGGCAGGGTCATTCCTGTCAAGATTGGGTGGCACCGCAGGAGTATTTTATCCGCTCTTGTCCCAATTCACGCAATGTGTTTTGGGACAGGAGCGGTTTTTATTTTTCCTTCTTGTCCCGCAAGCAAGGGCCGGCATGTGCATCCGGCCCGGAAAGGACAAGCCTTATGAAGACCGAAGCGAACATCCCGTACAAGTTTTATCTGGAAGAAGACGAAGCTCTCAAGTGCAAGGAGACGGGCGAGGCAAAAACTATCGTCTTCGGCCTCACCGGCACCGGCTACTTCGACATGGTGGCCTACGAGAAGTTCCACGACGGCAAGATGACCGACTACATCCCCACCGATGCCGACCTGCAGAAGGGCTTTGACGGCATCCCCCACTTCCCCGGCAACAAATAATTCCTGAAACAACCTCTCCCCTCACACCCCCGCGCGGCGCAAGCTGTGCGGGGGTGGTTTTATATAAAACGGAATGACCGCCTGCACACTGAGCCAGACGGTCATTCCGCAAACAGCAAACCAGCCGCCCTGCAAGGTAACAGGGCGGCTGGCTGCTTCTATTATGCAATTCAGGAGAATGGAGGAGAGAATAGCGTTTTTATGCTTCCGGGGGACGGAAGTGCCGGAGAATTACTCGCCGCGGACGGCTGCGAAGCCAGCCTCGAGGTCGGCGATGATGTCGTCGATGTGCTCGGTGCCGATGGACAGGCGGATGGTGTTCTGGTAGATCTGCTGCTCGGCCAGCTCCTCATCGGTCAGCTGGCTGTGAGTGGTGGAAGCCGGATGGATGACCAGACTCTTGACGTCGGCCACATTTGCCAGCAGAGAGAAGACCTTCAGGTTGTCGATGAACTTGAATGCTTCCTCACGGCCGCCCTTGATGTTGAAGGTGAAGATGGAAGCACCGCCGTTGGGGAAGTACTTCTCATACAGGGCGTGGTCGGGATGATCCGGCAGAGAGGGATGGTTGACCTTCTCGACCTGGGGATGGTTGGCCAGGAACTCGACGACCTTCTTGGTGTTCTCCACATGGCGCTCAATGCGCAGGCTCAGAGTCTCGGTACCCTGCAGCAGCAGGAAGGCGTTGAACGGAGAGATGGTAGCGCCGGTATCACGCAGCAGGATGGCGCGGATGTAGGTGACGAAAGCGGCGGGGCCGGCTGCGTCAGCGAAGGACACGCCGTGGTAGCTGGGGTTGGGGGCGGCGATGTTGCCGTACTTGCCGCTGGCCTTCCAGTCGAACTTGCCGCTATCCACGATGATGCCGCCCAGTGTGGTGCCGTGGCCGCCGATGAACTTGGTAGCGGAGTGGACGACGATGTCAGCGCCATGCTCGATGGGACGGATCAGGTACGGGGTGCCGAAGGTGTTATCAATGACCAGCGGCAGGCCATGCTTGTGAGCGATGGCTGCGATGGCATCAATATCAGGAATATCACTGTTGGGGTTGCCCAGAGTCTCGAGGTAGACAGCCTTGGTGTTGGGCTGGATAGCGTTCTCGACCTCTTCCAGATCGTGAGCGTCCACAAAGGTGGTGGTGACGCCGAACTGGGTCAGGGTGTGCTCCAGCAGATTGTAACTACCGCCGTAGATGGTCTTCTGAGCTACGATGTGGTCACCGGCCTGAGCCAGTGCCTCGATGGTGTAGGTGATGGCAGCTGCACCGGAAGCAGTAGCCAGAGCAGCCACGCCGCCTTCCAGAGCGGCAATGCGCTTCTCGAACACATCCTGGGTGGAGTTGGTCAGACGGCCATAGATGTTGCCTGCGTCGGCCAGACCAAAGCGGTCAGCGGCGTGCTGGCTGTTGCGGAAGACATAGGAAGTGGTCTGGTAGATAGGCACAGCACGGGAATCGGTAGCGGGATCGGCCTGCTCCTGGCCAACGTGAAGCTGCAGGGTCTCAAATTTATAGTTAGACATAGTATTTTTCCTCTCCATCTGTACTTAAAGTATTATTTTTACTCATAAAAATGCCCGGCAGCGTGGGGAGTTTCACCTTTCGTCTGCCGGGCAAAGAAATCGTTCTCAGCTCAGAGCCTTTTGTCTGTCTCGGGCGTCACATTCGCTCGCACATTCGCGGCATAGAGGGCACCGTACAGCTATGGCTCAGAGTTTGTTTCTCGGCCCGGGCGCTGTACATTCGCCCACAGCGGAAGTTGGCGTGCAGAAGACTTTTCCAAATCAGCGTCATTTGAGTACCCTCCTTTCCGAAATTCCCACTTACCTACAAGGCGTGTGGTTTTGTTGTCTGCATTATATTCCCTCATACCCATATTGTCAATAGGTTTAATCGAATTTCTTCCAAAAAATTTTTCAAGAGTCATTCTTTTGAGAAAAATGCAAAAAGATTGCATTTTGGTCTTGCATTTCACGCAGAATCCGTGTATACTCTTCCCTGCGCCTAAATTGCAATCAGGTTGCAATTTAGACAACTAAAGCACTTTTCGTCCCTCCGTTTATTTTGGGTGAAGACGTAAAATGGTGTGGCGGCTGCGCGCGCTGGTGGCGCGGATTTGGTTCTCTTTTTCGGTCAAATGGCAATGCGCTCCGCGCGGGCCAGAGGCAGGGAGGGGTGTTTCGAATCCCCCCTCCCTACCTCTGGACTCCACTCTCCCCGCA
>ENA-ORSA01001587-ORSA01001587.1-human-gut-metagenome-genome-assembly--contig:-NODE-1587-length-18367-cov-3.801715_pt1 | contig 18367 bp, 15 predicted proteins | sample MGYA00242179_ERZ509142 | MGnify/ENA primary metagenome ERZ509142 (study PRJEB26280, sample SAMEA2338659) | human gut metagenome | biome: human gut; feature: human-associated habitat; material: faeces... | reverse complement strand
GAGCCACTGGTCCAGCAGGATCATCCCCTGAATGGCGTCGGCAACATGGGGCCAGCGCAGGAAGTCCTCTTTCTCGCGGGAGAGATACGCCCCGCGCCAGAGGTCCAGCACATCGTCCCATGCCCGATACCCGGCCCGCTGGCCATTGCTCAAAATTTTCTCCACATAGGTGTTGTTGAAGAAGCCCTTAATGAAATCGCCGCGCTCTTTTCTGTCCTCATGGGCTTCAAAGAACGCGGCGATCTCGATCCTATGGTCTTTTAGGGCGTCGCTGACGCGGAGTAATTCCTGTTTCTCGCTGTCCTCATGATAGTAAGGGATGTCCGTGTGGGCGTCAAAGTCGTGGTGGCTGCTTTGAAGTCCGGTAGTACCGGATGTCCCGTCAACAGGGGCCTGCGGAAGTTCTTCCCCGGCGATCAGCGGGCCGCTTATGCGTCCGCGTAGACCAGCTCCGTCAGCGCCACTTCCTCCGCTGCTGCCCGGATGTTGTTCATCAGGCCCACCCACTTCATCTGATCGCTGGCTTTCAGCTCCTCCGTCACGCCCTGCTCCCGCGCCATCCGCGCCGTCAGCTGTTCCACCATCTCCGTGGCCTGCCGGTCGATCTTCTCCAGATGGGCGTTCAGCCTGCCGCTGAGGAGCATCCCCGTGTAGTAGGCGTTCCTGTGGGTCTGAAGGTAGCTGCGCCGCAGCATCCCATATTTTCCGACCTTCGGGGCCTCCGGCGCTTCCAGGTTGGGCAGGTGGTAGTCGCCTTCCGTCCGATATGTCAGTTCCATGTTCAACGCTCCTTTTCTGATTTATCCTGCCACCATGATACTGCCTGTCAGAATTTCCGTCAAATGTGCGATTTTCCCTTTGCTCCGCCCGGTACAGGCTCAAAACCGTAGTGGCGATCTCCCGCAGGGGCATTTCCGCAATATCGCTCACCGCGCCGCCCAGGATGGACAGGGTTTCCGGGGTGTCAAAGTCATAGACATGGGCGAAATCCTCGCCGCTAAAATAGTCCATGGGGTCGATGCCGCACCGGGTCAGCATGATAAAAGCCACGCTGCTCTCCACCAGGCCCTTAAACCATGCTTCGGTACTGAGGTCATCCAGTTCTTCCAGCAGGCTGCCCGCCTTGACACCCCGCAGTTCCGTGTAGTAGTCGCCAAGGTTATCTTCCACGATGACCTTGGCCGTTTCCAGCAGGCAGGCGGCAAGACCAGGGCGGTCCGGGAACTCGCCATAGCTGTTCTCCAGCGCCTCGATCACCGTGTCCTCATACCGCGGCTCCATCTTCCAGATGGGGATGGTGCGCCCCTGGCGGCTGTTGGTATCAGACATATCAAAGACATACCGCAGCTTATAACCCCGGTCCGTGTCCACCAGCAGGGCGATCCCCCTGGTGCCACGGTTGACATAGCGGCCATGCTTGTTCCAGAAGTCGATCTGGGCGCAGGCGGTGGCGTCCGGCTTCTGTGCGTAGATCAAAAGCTGGTCACGGAAATTGTACTTGAAGTTGTGGGCGGCGGTGGTCAGGAACGCCATATAGTTCCCGCTGTTGGCGGAAATTTCGCGGGTCTTTTGCGCCGCAAGCTCTACAATGGAGTCCAGTTTTTTCGCCACGCTCTATCCCTCCGTTTCTTCATAAGATTGCAGCAGGCCCTTTGCTGCCGCGGCGATTTTGGAGATGCGCCCGGTGAGCTGGGCGACGGTGGCCCTGACCTCTAATCGCCGCGCCGCGTAGAAGTAACCTGCATCGGCGCTGCAAATGGGGTGGCCGTCACAGCGCAGGCGGTTGACCGCCCGCCGCAGCTCCGTCCCGCCGACATGAAACGCGGCCTCCAGTTCCTTGCTGGAAGCCGCGTTCTCCTGTCCCTTGTGGTATTTCTTCAGGTACGCGCACAGGGACTCGTCGATGGGTACGCCCTTCATTGGGGATCACTCCTGCTTTCCACCTTCAACTTTTTGTGATATTCCTCGCTCACATCATAGTTGAGGGCTGCGGTTAAAAGGAGCTGCCAAATCATTTCTTCCGCTTCATTTTCGTACGTACGCAGACTGGCGTATTGTTCGCCGCCCTTACCCATATAGAGCCGGGTAAAGCGCATACGTTTCTCCATCAAGTCCTTCGCACCGCTTCGGACGCTCTCCACGGGGGCGTTAGCGGCGTTGTATGCCAGGACAGTCATCAACAGGTCAAACATAGAGGGGTGCAGTTCTAATTTGATGTTGGGTATTTGTGCCATCATCGTCCTACCTTTCCACGGAAACGGCCTGCCAGTGCTTGGGAAAATCCCAGCCGTACACCTTGCCGATCTCGTCTCCCAGCCTGCGGGTAATGCGGGTTATATCGGTGCGGACGGCCTTTCCGTAATATAGTTTTTCTTTCAGCAAGTCAATTTGTGAGTCCCGCGCTCCGGGCTTATATGTGCGGTAAAGAAGATGGTTCGTACCGTCGTGGTGTATGGCGTCGCAGCGCAGGTCGCCCAGCTTATCCACATACCATGTGGCGTATTCAATATCCCGGCCACTGTAAAGGCAGTCCCGGATATTGCCGCTGGAGATTTCCTGATAGCCTGTACGCCGCCCATTCCAAAGTCCCAGGTCAGCAATCACAAGGATGGGCTGGTCAAGCTGGATGTTCAGATTGACGCGCTCATCGTCCAGATAGCGGTTATTGATCTCATACATCAGGGCCATGCGCTCGTCCTCGGTCAGCTCCGGATGATCTTCCTCCAGATCGTCCCTCCAGTCCTCATAGTCCAGGCTATAATTGCTCCAGATAACGTGTCTTTCCTCGTTCATCGGGCTTCACCCCGGTCTTTCCTTTTGGGAAGCTGCGCTTTCTCCGCCAGCGTTTTTTCCCGCGCCTGCCAATATGCGGCGTGAAAGGTTTGCAGGCTGTCATTGATAACAGCCTCATACGCGCCGGGGGCAAAGCGTTCGTTGACAGGCGCTTGGTACATCCCTTTATCCATCAGCTCCCGCAGCGCCACCGGCTCGTCGCAGTCCTCTTCAAAGCAAAGATACGCGCCCTCGGTAAATCCGCAGTCCAGTGCTTCTTTGCGGAATACCTTTTCCGCTACTTCCCGGCGTACCATAATGCCGCCGTGTCCTGGAGTGGAAACGGAATAAACGCCGGGGCAGAGCGTTTCGCACTCCTGTACGTTCCCCCATGGGGAATAAGGCGGGGCCTCCGGCGCAATGGCGTTCTGCCGCTGTTCTTCCAGGCACTGTACTTCTTCCTGCGCCCGCGCCACCAAATCCTTTTGCGCGGAAAACAGGTCGCTGAAATAGTGGCCCCAATAATAGTCCTTCCGGTCGGTGCATTTCCAGGTAACGAATTGCTGGGGCGCTGTCAAATGGACGCCCAGCACAAACTCGCTGTCGCCCACATGGCAGGAATCCGTAATGATATATCCTGCGTTCTCTCTGTAATCCATCATCGAACCTCCGTTTCATTCAAAATAAAGTCCTTGACTTCCTTTACACTGGCAAAATCCCGTTCATCCCCGGTAAGGTAGCGCACCGTGTCCTGCCATTGAGACAGCGGGTAGCTGTTCTCATCCATCCCGCACAAGTCGGACAGGGCCGCCCTGCGCAGAAATGGGGTGAGGTTTAAGTCGGAGATAAAGCAGCCATGCCGGGCCGCCAGTATATCCAGCAGGTGCAGTTCACTCATGGCCGCACCTGCTTTCCCCGGCTTCTTTCAGCAATTCCTCCACCAGCCTGCCGCTGCGGACTTTATTCCGGTCTGCCAGCACCTTGTTCTGGACGCACAGCACCGCCCGGATGTTGGGAACGGTAATGCCGGGGATTTCCACCATCTCCTCCGGGGTGACGGCGAGAAGCTGCACCGGCGAGTAACCAGCCTGGGCGAATATGCGGAACAGCCGCTGCTCGAATCGTTCTTTCATCTGCAAAAACTCCTTTCTTTTGGGTATGTAAAAGGGGCGGCCCCGCATGGCCGCCCCTGGCTGGTTACTTCTTCCGGCTTCTGACTTTCAGGAAAATCAGGCCGCCGATGATGAATACCACCAGCGCAATGGCAATAATCGCTTTCAGTTCCATAAAATCATTCCTCCTTACACAGATTCAAACCGCCGTTATTTTGCGGTATGGTTGTCCTTTTTGCGCTTGCCCACATAGGCCGCAACGCCCAGGGCGGCAGCGCCCATAGCGGATACGCCCATCAGGGCCGCCCACAGCCACGGCTTGCTGTCGTCGCCGGTTTTCGGGGTATCGCGCAGCTCATTGTGCATTTGCGCCACAGTGGTCTTATCCGCCAGAATCGTCACCTTTTTATCTGCAGGCAGCACATAGTTGGCGCTGGCCCCATCCGATACCTCGGACACGGTGTAATCGCCTACGCGCAGGCCCTCGATGAAGATTTCGCCGTTTTTATCCGTTTTGAAGGTCTGGTCGTAGCCGTTGGCCCCGGTCACGCGGAAGGAGAAGCCCTCCACCTTGCCGTCGCTGGACGTTTTTTCAATCCGCAGGGAGCCAGTCTGGGCCATGTTGGTGAAGCCAACCCCGGCCTCGTTCTCTACCTCGTAAATCTTGCCGTTCTCGGTGATCTCCACATAGTAGGCGTTTTCATCCAGCAGGAAGCCCTCCGGCGCTTTGGTTTCCCTTACGAACACGCCGCCGTAGAGGATGTGGGACATCTCGTAAATGCCGGTGCTGGTTTCCTCCAGCTTGCCCAGCAACTCGTCACCCTCGTCCAGCTCTTTGTTGCCGTTGGTATCGCGGTACACTTCAAATTCAGCGCCCGTCAATTTGTTATCGGGATAATCCTTATCCACCTTGGTGAGCCGCAGATCACCATACACACGCTCATTGGCAAGGGAAATCTCTACAACCTGTCCATCTTCCTCCACGGTAACGGGGATCACTTCATCGGAGAGGATGAACCCTTCCGGGCTTTCCAACTCTTTCAGCACCCAATCACCGTAAGGCACATTGGTGAAAGAAAAGCTGCCGTCATCCGCTGAGGTAGTGGTGGCAAGGGCGTTTTCGGCGGTAAACTCGGTTTCATCGGACTTAAACAGACCGATTACAGCCCCGCCCAGGCCCGTGCCGTTCTCATCGGTTTTAAGGCCCTTGATTTCACCGCGGATCAGCTCGTTGGTGACAGCCTCGCCATCATTAGCGGAAATCTCTACCACGGCAACAGAAGGCCCGCCGTACTCAAAGGTGAACGGGAAGGTTTCGCCATTCAGCAGGTAATGGCTGTCGGTGGACAGCTCTTTCAGGTAGAAGCTGCCGAAAGGCAGGTCGGTGCTGCAAACGGCCTGGCCGTTCTCATTCACAGAAACGATTTCCAGAAGCCCGTCTGCCGGGATCACGGAACCGTCTGCTGCGGTGATGTCCTCCTGGGCATAGAGGCCAAAGGTCACGGCGGAGATCTCGCCATTCATGCCAATGCCAAAGGTTTCATCCTGCTCCAGCACCTTGTCAAGCGTCACAAGGGCTTTCTGGCGCTGGTTGTAGAAGCTGGCAGAGGTTTCGGTGACTTCCACCTCCTGGCCTGCGTACACCAGCTCCACGTTGGTGACGTTCTCGCCGGTATCCACCATGCCGTGAGGGAACTGGATTTCCTTCACCTGGAACTTGCCCAGGTAGAGGGGCTGGCTCTGGGCTGTCCCGTCCTCGCCGGTGGTGATGGTGTCCACTACCTCGCCCGCAGAGTAGCGCAGGGTGCCGTCCAGGGTGTAGACGTCCTCCAGGGCGGTGATTTCAAACACCGCACCGGGCAGGCCCTGCACCTCATACACCGGCTGGTAAACGCCCTCGTTTTCTGTCACAGAGGAAAATACCTCGCCGGTCTTGCTGACTTTGATGATTCCTTTCTGGGCCATGTTGGGCTTGGTGACTTCGATCACCGTCACGCCGCCTTCCTCGCTGGAATTGTCCTCGGTCACATCAAAGTAAACCGGGGTGCTGTCCAGCACATAGCCGTAGGGGGCCTGGACCTCCACCAGAGAGTACCCGGAGCCATACTCCAGCTTTTCCGGGGTGACAAGGTAGCCCTCGGAATTGGTGCAGAACGTATCAATGGTGGTCGGCGTCGGGTAAGTGAAGGTCATTTCCACCTTGCTGCCATCGGGACGGTAAATCTGGAACCCAGCCCCCGCGTAGGGGATGGTGACGCCGGTTTCCGCGTCCACCTTGACCACCTTGATGAAGCTGGCAAAATTGGCGTTGTTGATGAGGTAACGGTAGGTCTGCCCGTCCTGTGCAACATACACCTCAAAATCGTCCATCAGCTCGCGGCCTTCCCAGCCCTTGGTCTGACGGACGATATAGGTGCCGTAGGGCAGCTTCTTCGACTGTGCAAAGCCGTTCTCATCGCAGACGAGGACATCGCGCTCAGATTCCTTGGCATTTTCATAGCTGCCGGCTGATTTCAAAAACACCTGGAATTCCGCGCCGGATTCCGGGGTTTCGATCTGGGTTTCCCCGTCGTCGGTATGCTTGATGATGGCGATGTCGCCCTTGATGACCTGTTCCGTCACGTCGTTGGCGGTATCGTTCAGCTCAATCTCATACAGCTCCGGTTCCGCGCCTACCTTGTGGATGGTGGAATCCAGCAGGTAGCCCTCGCTGGGGCTGATTTCACGGATTGTCCAGTCCGAATCGCAGACGTAATAACCGGTGGTGAACTGGCCATTCTCGTCTGTGGTGAAACTGTCGATGAGGGTGTCTCCCTTATACAGCCCATACACAGCGCCGGCCAGGGAACCATCGCCCTGGGGCGCACCCGTTTCCACATCGCTCTTGGTGACGGTGACGCGGAACTTCTTCAGCACGTTATTCACGCTCTTGTGGGTCACTTCGTTCCACTCGATGGTGGCTGTCTGGGAATTCGGCACCACATAACGGACGGGGGTATCCACCTCCTCCAGTACATAGCCGGAGCCGATGAGCACGTTTTCAAAACGCGCCACACCGCTGGAATCCGTCACAGCATACTCATCCACCGGCTGCCCGGAGAGGGATGTGCCGTACAAGTGGAAGGTCATGCCCTCCACCAGCCCGTCCTCGCTGGTTTTCGTCACTTCCAGGCTGCCGCGCTTCAGCTTGTTATTGAAAGTTACGGTGGCGGTTTGGCCACTGACGATGGTCACGCGCTGGGTTTCCTGGGGTTCGTACTTATCAATCGACTGCTCGGTTACGGTATAAACGCCGGGATTGAGATCGGAGATGTCGATCTCGCCCGCCTCATTGGTGGTCTTGGTGGCGCTGTACCCCTCGCCGGTGATGGTGAAACTGATCCCGGCTACCTGTCCATCCTCGGAAGTCTTAATCAGCTTCATGTTGCCGGTTTTGACTTCCAGATTGAGATAGCCCACCATCTGATCGGAAACGGTAGCTCCATAGGTGGCAAAGTCCTGCTTGCCGCCGCCGGTAATGCCATCCGTCCAAACCACAACGCCGCTGCGCTGGGCAGAGATTTTCTCTGCTTTCACCGTTACAGAGCCTTTGATGGCCTGGCTGGAAGTGATGGTAAGCTGGTTGCCGTCCACAGAGAAGTTCAGACCGGTAATATTGCTGGTAAAGGTGTAATCTCCCAGCACGCCGTTGGTATCCGTGAGTGTGAGGGAATACTGCTGGCCGTCCCATTTCAGCTCGTAGGCCCCGGCGTCTGCGGTGCTGCTGAAAAAGCTGGGCAGCATGGTATGGCGTTTTACCGCGCTCTCAATAGCGGAATACTGGCTGAAGATCTCGCTGTAAAGGGGATTCTCCGGGCTGATATATTCCGCGATATTGTTCTTGCCCTGGGCGTTGGCGTCCACATGGTTAAACTGGCTGTCGCGCTCACCCACGACGGTTTCCCAGACAAGAAGCTGGGTGGCGATTGCCCCGGCCATCTTGCTGGCGTCCTCCGGGTCATCGGTCATCCATGAGGTGCTGGCGTTACCCTGCCAGCCATAGGTCATAATCCGCCCGATATATTCCTTGATGGTGTCCGGTGGAATAGTGGGGTTCAGATCGGACGGGTAATCATCCCAGAAATCCTCGCCCCGGCCAGTAAACTGGTCGCCGGAATGAACGCCGACGCCGGGTTCGATACAGTAGATGACTTTCCCGTTAAAGGAATCCTGCGTGTGGATGGTAAAACCGTTATTTTCGCCGGTAGACCATCCGCCCAGGAAATTCATAGCAGAATGTCCCCAGCCTGCCTTGTTGGGGTCGCTGGCACGGGGGAACTCCACCATATACGTCGTCATGGTTTCCCCTGCGGCAAACGCTGTGGTTCCCGTCCCTGCGAATATGCCCAGGCACATGAGCATGGCCATGAACAGGGACAGGGGCTTTCTCAATGCTTTCATCGTGTTACCTCCTTGAAATGGCCGCAAAAAAAGCACACCGTTTCCGATGTGCTGCGGCTTGTGTTGGTTACTGTCTAAAAAAGAGAGGCCCGCCCGGTTTTCCTCGCAGCCCGATGTCTGCCTGTGGAAAAGAGGCCGGAGCTTTTTATAAACATCCAGGCTCCCCAAATATCTTCTTTTTTAGGCTGTTTAGGTTGTTTGGAAGGGGTGAGGTGTGGAGAGGGGGAACCGGCACAAGCTGGCGTTTTCCCGCAAATGGGCGCACTTCCCCCTTGTGAGTGGGCTATCTCTCTAAACTGCGCTGGCGTTTGCGGTAGAGTTCCAGCGCCTTGACAATGGTGTCCTCGATCTTCTGCGTGGGCGTCCCCGGCGCAAAAAACCGGCTGATTTTTTCCTTTGGGATTTTGAACTGTTCTTTTTGATTGCCTTTTTCCTCCTCCATGATAACCGCCATGGCGTCCTTGGACAACCGTTCATCGCCGGTCTTGGCTTCGGACATCCGGCGCATTTTGATGGCCTGGGCGTGGGACGGGGTGCAGTCCATCTCGTCCATGATAGCGAACAAGTCGGCCTGTTCTTCTTTTCGCAGGTAAGACAACTCCACCGCTGGGCGCAGGGCAATTTGCAGCATATCCGGGTCTTTGAGTACCGAGTTATCTGCCAGCTCCAGGATTTCCGGGATAAGGTGGGTAAGGCGGATATATTTGCGTATTTGCTCATGGCTCTCGCCAGACTGTTCCGCAAGTATCTGACGTGATCTTTTACTATCCAACTTGTGCAACACCGTTGCACAAGTTAAATCTGTACGTTCGCCTTGCTGCCGTTTCATCGCGTCCAGCTTCATCTTATAGGCAAACGCTTTCTCCGAGGGCAGAATCTGCTCCCGCTGCAAGTTGGAATCCACCATGATAATCGTGGCTTCATCGTCGGTGAGCTGCCGCACAATACAGGGGATTTCCGTAAGCCCCGCTAAATCCGCCGCCTTTTTCCTGCGGTGTCCGGCCACCATCTCATAGCCGCCCTCCGGCTTGGGGCGCACCAGGGTGGGAACCAAAACGCCGTATTGCTTCACGCTCTCCGTCATTTCCTGCATGGCCGCGTCCATCCGCACCTTAAAGGGGTGATTGGGAAAGTCGCTGATCTCCGCAGGAGAAAGGTTGACGACTTTTTCAAGCCTTGCCTCAGCCCGTTCTTCCTCCGTGGAAAACAAATCATCGGCTGAGGGAAGATTGAAGTTTAGCGCGCTGTTTCTCGCCATCCGCCAACACCTCCTTTGAAAACTCCGCGTAAGCCTGAGCTACTTTGCTCCCCTTGTCGTAGGCGTAAATACTCTTGCCTGCTGCGCTGGTCTCTGCGGCTTTGATGGCTACGGGAATCTCGGAACGATAGATTTTTAATACGCTCCCGTAGGTATGCCGCAGGATTTCCGCCGTCTGGCGGGCCAGATTGGTACGTCCATCTACCAAAGTGAGCAGCACCCCGTCCACCTTCAGGGCCGGGTTAATCCGCTTTTTTACCCTTGTGATGTTTTTGATAAGCTGGGTCATGCCTTTGGCGGGCAGGTAGTGGGCCTGCACCGGGATAATCACGCTGTCCGCCGCAGCCAGGGCGTTGATCGTAATCATACCCAGGGACGGCATACAGTCGATGAGCACTACGTCGTAATTTTTCTTTGCTTCGTTGACATAGGTGCGTAAAGTGATCTCCCGGCTCATGGCGTTGACAAGGGTGGCCTCTAAATCTGACAATTCAATGTTGGCAGGCATGAGGTCTACGCCTTCGCTGTGGTGCAAAATACCCTCGTCTGCGGTAAAAGGCTCGTCGCGGATGATCTTTCCCATGACGGTAGCAAGGGTGGTCTGCAAACTGTCCTGGTCTTGCCAGCCCAGGCAGGTGGTAAGGTCGCCCTGGGGGTCTGCGTCAATGAGCAGAACTTTTTTCCCCAGACGCGCCAGGCCAATGCCCAGGTTCACCGTCGTGGTGGTCTTGCCCGTGCCGCCTTTCTGGTTGGCCAGCGCGATCACGCGGCTATCCCTGGGGCGGCTTCTTTGTTCCGGCATTTTCATGTCCTCCTTTTTCATAGATTTAGCCGCCCGTTGGCAGGACGGACGGCTATGTACGCGGAAAATCCGAAACGTGGGCATGAAAAAAGCCGCTTACTCTCTGAAAAGAATAAGCGGCTCATAAGGCAGCGATATGTAATTTTACATCTTCTTCACCGGGGCGCACATCACTTTGAGCAGAAGTTCATCCAGGCAGCCGGTATCCCGATTTTCCCGGAGCATGGTATTGCGCAGGTGGTTGAGGCTCTGTATGACGATACTGTTTTCCGTAGGGGTAAGAAATATCTTTAATTTCCGCTTTCTCATTTGGCACTCCTCCTTTGTGCTTCTATTATATATGTAAGGAAACAGTGCCGCAAATGTGCGATTTACACTCAGATAGAAGCTGACTGGCAAAGGTATGTATCCACATTTACCCTTAGCTTTTCCAGTGCGGCAAGGATTTTATCGTACTCCTTACGGCGCGGAACGCGGATTTCTCTTTCCCAGCCAGAATAAGACGTTTGGCCTATCCCAATCAACTCAGCCATTTGTATTTGAGTTAAGGAAAGATCCTGCCGTACCTTTTTCAAAAGGGAGGAATACGGGTAATCTACAAAGGCGGTATATTTGTCCAGAAGCCTGTTGCGGTCAATCCCCAGCGCATTTGCAAGTGCTACCGCTGTGCTGTGCTTGATGGGGTGCCGGTCATTTTCATACAGAACCAATGTCGCGGGCACAATGCCCACCTTTTCCGCCAGTTCTCGTGTGGAAAGTCCCTGGAATGTCCGGTGATACTTCAAATATTGGCCCGGTGTGGTGCATTTTTCATCGGTTTTATAGTCAAAGGTCAAATGAATCATGATTTTGCCTTTAGAATAGAGGTAAATCCCTGTGTGATTGAGATTACTATCGGTAATGCTAATTAAGTATAGCATACAGCTATGAATTTTTCTATTGCGTTCCCCTGACTTCGGAATAGTGGCAGGGCTGGCTATCCTTGTTTTGCTTTGTGCTTCTTTACCGTACATGAGCATTGTATTGAGTAATCAAACGACAAATCATATTCCTCTAAAATTCTTTTTTTTAATTCTTGAGCGTACTGATTCCCAAGCTCAGGGGAATACATATGTTGACCATATCTACCACATGCCCAAGCATAAATATTAAGTTTTTCGCTTAAAGCGTCATAGATTTCCTGAGATCTTCTTTTGGTCACTGGATCCGCTGTTTTATTCATAAACGCAAATTTTGTTACTTCTTTAGTTGTAACATTTCCAAGTGTATACAGCATCGCTCGTAACGATTTTATATCATTCATTTTTATACCTCCATGTACTTTTCTTTGTACTTTGGAAGACTTGAAGTAATTTTTTGTGAAAAATTTCTTTCAAAGTTTCCCTTGATATAGTGCTCAACATCTAGTATTTCTTCAAAACACATTCTATACATCTCTATTTGATCAGTGTCATAAACACGAAACACATTATATGTCAGCAATTTTATTCCCATCTCGATAATCTTTGCTATTCCTGCTTTCGTATCATCATACGTGTCAATTCCGAGTATCACTACAGGCTCAACGTTACTTGTACCAAATATTCCTTTAGCCTGTGAAAGTACTTTGTCTACTTTAGAAATGCATACATCTCCCTTATTCGTTCCTTGTTTGTAATACTGTGAGGTCATGTATCGAGTTCTTAATGCATCATTAAATATTTCAACAGGATAAATATAACGTTTAACGCCATAGCTCTTGGCTTCTAACATACTGTCCGCATCATCAAGTAAATGAGTTGAAACTTTAATTCTCTGATTTTCATATCGCATGGGATTAAATTTACCACGACTAATATCTATCACACCATAGTAAATGTCTTTTAGATACTTTAACAGTGTATCTTTATTACTAAATCTAGCAGTTAAAATAACCATTTCATTCAAATTTTCAAATTCTCGTGAATCATATTCACATTGCAAAAAACGAATCATTTCATGAGACTTTAAGTTAATTAACGTCTTTTTAAATTCTGAATTCATCGCGCGAGATCCCTTAAAACAAAACCGACAATTCTGAGCACATTGTTGGAATGGATTGATTGATAGTATTTTTTCAGAATTTTGATTTACCGTAATATATGCCAAGTTATATAATGAACTCGCAGTAAATACCGCTTTAAGGTTTCCAACGTGGTGTCCCTCTATCATAATCGCTGAACCGTATAATACAAAATTTGTTGCAAATCTACCCGTCCAACTATTCGGCGTAATTCTTGCCGTAAAACGTGTCGTTCCCAATAAACCAGCAATTCTCGGATACCTAAATCCTTTCTCAAATCCATTGATGCGTTTTACATATTTCAAAGCACTAGAATCTCCTATTCTAATACCACAAAATTGTATCGCTTGAATCATAAACTGTAAATATAAGAATTCCGATTTATCATATCCATATTGATGTGCCATTTTTTTCAACTCGCTATATGTATAATTGAATCGCACATCACCATAAATAAAATTTGGTTCACAAAATTCATCTATTTCATTTTGTGTACTCCCTCCTACTGCGCCTCCTCTAATTTTGGGCGTAAGTTGGTTTATTAAAACCTCTTTTCTTAAATTTGAAGATTCTTGCAAAATAAAATCGACATTAGAACTGATATTGCTATCCATGTTATCACTCCTCTATACTCATAGTTTCATTTGTATTCTCTATACTTAAAATATTTCACTATGTCTTTTTTGATTATCATCAAATAATATTTGAATTGTTTCTCTCGATGTATTTCTTACTCTATCTAAGAGATCCCTGTTTTTCGATAATATACTTATAATTTCTGCCACGTCCTTAGGATTATTAATAAGAAATCCATTTTTACCATTATGAATTAATTGGGGACATATTCCAGCTCTTGTAACCACAGGAACTACTCCTTGGCTCATTGACTCTAGTAACGTTAAAGGGCCTCCCTCAGCTACAGAAAAATTCATAAATATTTGATGTCGCTTCCAAAATTCAAATATTATACCGTATGGAATATAGCCACAGTAATGAACAAACTCTCCATAATTATTATCGCTTATGTATTTTTCAATTTGTGTTGAACATACTCCCACTCCTGCTATATCCAATTCAAATCTGATATTTGCCGAGACTAAATAATTAATTACATCCATAACCCATAGACTTCTCTTATTCTCTGGTTCTAACCTCGATACATAAGCCAATCGTATTGGCTCGTTCGACAAGCACCTACAAATTGTTTTACATGGTCTTGGCGTTTGAATTTCACAAGTAATCCTATCGGTCATATCAGGAAATTGAGCACAGAAAATTCGATGCATTTCTTCACTGACAACAATTATGTGATCTATTATATCCTTAAAAATCGAAATACGATTTATTGATATATCAGCTTTATTATGTACTACTGATACGACTTTCATCTTAACGCCCAGTTTCTTTTTGGCTATCCATGCTGCAGCTAACAGCCTATAGCTTCCATTATCAACAAAAATATGTGGGGATCTAGTGCAGAACAACTTCAATGTAGTATCAATATAATCAGTAAATAGCTCAAATGGTCCTACTGATATTACACAGTTATCACTAATACCATAGTTAGCAGCTCCAATATACTTATATTGAGAGTATTGTTTTGGCTCTATCATTGCAATTCTTTTGCCATCAGATTTTAGTTGATGAAACAAATTTGTAGCCCAAGTTTCTAATCCACCCATGACAAATCCAACTTGTGTACCAATCATAACATCATATGAATATATTGGATTTATTAAACACGAATTGGAATTCCACGATGCTTTAACAATATGAGAAAACAACTCAATTTCTCTTATAAAGCAAGCCCTAACTTCCCAACACAATTCACAGATTTCAGCACGAAATACACCAAAATTATTAGCCGATAGAATAATACAGGTATTTTTATCCGCAGCAAATTTAATTATTTGGTTTTTGCTAAAACGCGATATATCATTATTTCCTTTATATGACCTCACTTCATCATTGACTACTATTGCTTTCACCGCTATTTTCAAACAATTTAATTGCATTAATATTTTTTCAGTTTCATTTACTGTTCCATATATCACATAATCCAAATTTTTATAATTCATTCTTTTCCTCCCGCATCTGGTCATCATAAAGCTTCTTAAATTTACCGTTTAGGCAGAGCAATTCGTCGAATGTACCTTCTTCTACGACCTTGCCGGCTTCCAAAACAAGAATGCGGTCGACATTGCGCACGGTGGAAAGGCGGTGCGCGACGGTCACGATCGTCATGCCGTTCGAGACCGTATCGAGACAGCGCTGCACTTCCTTTTCCGCGGCAGAATCGAGCGCGGCGGTGGCTTCGTCTAAAAGTAAGATCGGCGCGTTTTTAAGCAATGCACGGGCGATCGCCACACGCTGTTTCTGCCCGCCGGAAAGCTGACCGCCGCGTTCACCGACGGGCGTATCGTACTTATCGGGCAGGCTCTCGATGAAATCCTTGAGGTCGGCGAGCGCCGCTGCGCGCTCGATCTCTGCTTTTGTCGCACCGGGCTTGCCGAGCGCGATATTCTCGCCGATGCTGCCGTCGAACAGTGTACACTCCTGCGGCACATAGGCGAACAGATCGCGAATCTTGCTTTCGGTGAGCGCAGTGCTGTTCGTATCACCGTAGTAAATTTCGCCAGAAGTCGGGCGATAAAAGCCCTCCATCAGCTTGATGACGGTCGATTTTCCGCCGCCCGAGCCGCCGACAAGCGCCAAATGCTCGCCGCGCTTTACGGTAAGGTCGATGCCGTTCAGCACCTGCTTTTCGCCGTCATACGAAAAGCCGACATTCTTGAATGTTACGGCAATATTGCCGATGCTCGGTGTATTCTTCATTTCTGCATAGATTTCTTCCGGCTCGTCGAGCAGGTCGAACACGCGCTGCATAGCGACCAGATTCGGCTGCACGAGCAATAAATATGTGCTCAAATGATACACGGAATCCGCCATCATGCCCATGAGCGTCGCGTTGAACACCGCACTTCCGACAGACACGCCGTCCCCTGCGAGCAGAACGCCGAGAATAAACCCGACTGCCTGCGCAGACTGCGAGAAGAAATCCACCACGCCATATGTAATGCCGTTCACGGTGCGGAATTTGATGCGCTTTTCGCGAATACGCTTACAGATCGTCTCATACTTTTCGGCTAAGACGGCGTGCAGCGTGAACACGCGCACGACCGGTATGCCGCGCAGCGCTTCGATAAGGAATGACGCCGAGCGCACGACTTCCGTCTTCGCCTCCCCCTCCATGCGCTTCGTCAGCGGATTGAGGTATAGGGAGAGGATCAGATTGATCGTGCCGTACACAACACCCGCAAGCGCGATGCGCCAATCATTGACGATGAGCAAAACGAGCGTAACCGGGAACACCACGAGGAAACGCACGAAATGGTTGAAATAGTGCGCGTTGAAAATGCCCGTGGTGCGTGCGGCATCGTCCGAAAGGCGTGTGATGTAATCGCCGGATTTATACTGCGTCACGCGGCTGTACGGCATTTTTAATATGTGGTGAAATAACTTCTCGCGCAGCTCCGCCGTACCTTTCGCCGTCGCCGTGATCTGCATGTATTTGCCGTACACGACCGGCGGCACGAACAACAGGAACACCAAAAGCAAAATGGCAAGCGTCGCGACGATATTGCCGTCCTTTTCGCCCGTCACGATGTCGATGAGCTCCTGATTGATATACGGCGTCGTGAACAATAACGCAAGCTCAAATGCGGCGAAAATCGCGCCGAAAATATAGGTTTTGCGCGCTTTGCCAAAATATGAGAAGCCACGCGCGAAGCGTTTGACGTTTAATATCAATGCGTTCATACCGCCGCCTCCTTTACAAGCCCCTGCAACCGGCACATTTCGTAGTATTTGCCCTTTTTATCTAACAACTCGCGCGGCGTGCCTTCCTCGAGTACGCGCCCAGCTTCTAAACAATAGATATAGTCCGCGTTCTGCACAGTCGTCAATCTGTGCGCAACGATAACCGCCGAATGCCCGACGAGCAGCTTATCAAGCGTTTTCTGCACCGCTTTTTCGGTCTGCGCGTCAAGCGCGGAGGTGGCTTCATCAAGCAAGACCAGCGGCGCTTTACGCACCATAGCGCGGGCGATGCACAGCCGCTGTTTCTGACCGCCGGAGAGCTGCCCGCCCATCTCGCCGATCTCGTGATCCATGTCGTCCGGGAAGGAGCAGACAAATTCCCACAGCCCGACATCTTTCAGCGCGGCTTCACATTCTGCGCGCGTCGTGCCGGGGCGACCGTATGCGATATTCTCATAAATACTGCCGTCAAACAAATGCGCGTCCTGTGTGACGATCGCCATGTTCTGCCGCAAAGCGTCGGCGTCCCAGTCTTTGCTGTCTTCGCCGAACAGTGTTAATTTGCCGCTGTCGGGTAAATAGAAACGACAAATAAGACTTAACAATGTGCTCTTGCCGCAGCCGCTCGAGCCGATGACGGCGACCTTTTGATTCTTGCCGATATGCACGGAAAGCCCGTTTAAAATTTGCTTTTCCTCTGTATAGGAGAACGTGATGTCCTCCGCGGCGCACGGTTCATCGGAAACGATAGATTTAACCGTGCCCGCTTTTTCGTCTGGAATATCCAGCACCTCGTAAATGCGTTGCGCCGTGGCCGAGGCGCGCTTCATGGTGCTGATCATGTAGTCCATCATGCTGAACGGGTCGTTGATGTAGCTGCTCAGCGTGATGAACGCGATCATCGTACCGACCGTGATGGTGCCGTTCGTGACGAGCACGGAGCCGAGCAGAAACAGCGCCATGGTCTGAATAACGGTCGCGACGTATTTCACACCCGTCATTTTCATGTTGGTCTTTTCGCTTTTCTCGGTCTCTGTGCAGGCGCGCTGCACAGATCCGTGGAACTTCTCCGTGCGCTCATTCTCCAAGCCGAATGCTTTCACGGTCAAAATGCCGCTGATGGCGTCCGAAGCCGTGTTCATCGCCGCGCCGGTCGCGTCTAAAGAGCGCTTACTTTGCGCGCGGAACGGCACGCTGACTTTCTTGATTGCCCAAAGGGACACCGGCAGGATAACGCAGTAAATGCCGCTGACACGGTAGAGCGTCTGCTTGATGGCGAGTACGTTTTCGTCTTCTGCGGCTTGTGCGATGAACTGCACGACACAGTCGAATGTCTCATATGGATGGTGAACAAGGCGGTCGCCCTCACGAATGGCCCTGAAAATATCGGTGTAGCCGAAGAAATCGCCCGGGGGTGTGGTGGGACGAATGGGCGCAAAGCAGAGTTTTTCGCAGCCCGGGATATTCGCAAATTTCGAGAAGAACGTGAGGTCAATGGGTCCCTGCACCTCGTAGATGCCGTTTTCATTGATGTTCAGCGCTTTTATGAGAAATTTGCGGGTATCTTCATCGGTGTGTTGCAGGAGTTCCAAGCGCACGGGACGGCCGCGCTTACGACGCTTGATGGACTTTTCAATCTCATACATAAAGTCGTCCGCTTCTTCGTCGATGGTGAGATCGGAGTTGCGCGTGATGCGGAACGGGCACACGGCTTTAATCTCGTGCAGCTCGAAAAGCTCCTCAAGATAATCGGTGATGATGTCCTCGAGCAGGATGAAGCTGCGTGTGTCGCCGTCTGCGGGCAGCTCCGTAAAGCGCGGCAGAATGGACGGCACCTGCACGACGGCAAAGCACTTTTCACCCTTGTTTTCCTTGGAAGAAAGGCGCACGGCGAGGTTCAGACTTTTATTTGCGAGCATCGGGAACGGGCGGCTGCTGTCTACGGCGAGCGGCGTCAGCACGGGGAACAGCACGCGGTGAAAATACTCGTCCGTAAAGGCTCTTTGCTCGTGCGTAAGCTTTTCCGGCGTGCGGAACTCGATTTCCGCCTGCTTTTTGAGGACCGGCAAAATAGAGCGGTATAGGCAGGAATACTGCTTTTCCATAAAGGCGTGCGGTTTTTT
>ENA-ORSA01001584-ORSA01001584.1-human-gut-metagenome-genome-assembly--contig:-NODE-1584-length-18385-cov-3.822313_pt1 | contig 18385 bp, 14 predicted proteins | sample MGYA00242179_ERZ509142 | MGnify/ENA primary metagenome ERZ509142 (study PRJEB26280, sample SAMEA2338659) | human gut metagenome | biome: human gut; feature: human-associated habitat; material: faeces... | reverse complement strand
TGATACGAAACCTCATTGCCTTTGGTAATCAAGCTCCCTCCCTTCGGGAGGGTTGGGGTGGGTTTCTGGTGGGCTTGGCTTGTGTGTCAAGTGCTTTTGAGCCGGTTGTTTAATTTGCCGTCTTTTACCTTCCAAAAGACGGCCTTTTAGCGTGCAATTCACGGCCTTTTGCCGGCCAAAAGACGGTCTTTTGCAAATTAACCGTTTTTTAACCGCAAGTTAATCCCTTGGTTAACCCCATATTAACAATGCGCGGCGTATTTTTGCCTGTACATGAAACACACGCCTTTCAGGCAAAATCAACCTATCACCAAAACACATCATGAAAACAAAAGTATTGACAGTTTTAGTCTTCCTGCTGGCCTACGTAGGCGCAGCATGGGCCGACGTGGGACGCTACACACAGTCCCTTGACGGCGGAGGGTGGCACTTGTGGTTTGACAAGGAAGCCCAGTGGCGCAACGACCGCCTGTACCTCCCCGGCGAAGTGACCGACCTCTCCAAGCTGCCGGTCAATCCACCTACGGGCGGATGGCAGCGGCTCAATGGCAACAATGACGCCAAGAGCGTGAGCGTTCCGGGTACGGTGGAGGAGTATCTCACCGTCTCCGACGCGCCGCGCCCCGAGAATTCAGAGGGCGTAAGCTGGTGGTGGCGCACGCTGGAAGTGCCCTCCGCGGAGGCCGGCCGCCGCTTCCTGCTCTTCTTCGAGGCGGTAAGGATGCGCGCCGAGGTCTACCTTGACGGACAACTCGTAGCCTACGACATCATCGGCGAGACGCCTTTCCACGCCGACATAACCAAGTACGTAAAGCCGGGACACCGGCAGACGCTGGCCGTGCGCATAACCAACCCCGGCGGAAACTTCCACTGGCAGGACTTCACCGCGCAGCGTTGGGGCGACTACCTCATACCGCCCGGCCGCGGATTCAGCGGCATCATAGGCCGCGTGAAGCTCGTCGGGGTGGACGACGTACACATATCCGACCTTTACATGCAGAACACGCCGACACCGACCACGGCCAACGCCATCGTGACCGTTGACAACGCGTCGGGCAAAGCGCAGAAAAAAGACATCCTGGTAACCATCCGCGAAAAGGCCGACGGCGGCAAGACCGTCTTCACCAAGCGGCTCAAGGGTGTAGAGATACCGGCAGGCGGCAAGGCCGTGACCGTAAGAATCGACGTGCCCGACGCCAAACTGTGGGACATATCGTCGCCAAACCTCTACGTGTGCGACGCCAAACTTACAAAGGGCAAGCGCACCTTGGACGCTGAGAGCCGCACGTTCGGCTTCCGCTGGTTCACCGCCGAAGGCATAGGCAGCGACGCGGTGCTGCGCCTCAACGGGCGGCGCGTGATGCTGCGCAGCGCAATCAGCTGGGGATATTTCCCCGTAACGGGTCTCGGAGCGACCGAAGAGATGGCCGAAACGCAAGTCCGCGCAGCGCAGAGCATGGGCCTCAACATGCTCAACTTCCACCGCTGCATGGGCAGCCCCATCGTGCTCGACAAGGCCGACGAACTCGGCCTGCTATACTACGAAGAGCCGGGCAGCTTCCATTCGGCAGGCCACGACCCCTTCATCCGCGCCATAGTGAACGAGAAACTGCGCCGAATGGTCTACCGCGACCGCAGCCATCCCAGCCTCATAATCTACAACCTAATCAACGAGTTCGGCGGAGCGTTCTCGCGTGACAAGGCTCTCGTGGCCAAGCGGATGGAAGACATGCGCAAGGCCCACGCCATAGACCCCAGCCGCATAATGACGTTCACCTCGGGATGGGCTGGCAAGGAATGGGCGGAAGAGGACTCCAAGGCGCACATGATGCCGTTCGACTCTACGCTGTACATGCGCGGATGGTACGACAACCACCGCGCCGGAGGCCCTGCCACATGGGAGGAAGGCTACTACAAAGGGCCCAAGGACAACCTGATGTACACCTCCAACCGCCGCGAAATATACATGCGCGGCGAGGAAGGGGCAATCTCCACGCCGCCGCGCCTCGAACTAATCAACGCCAAGCTGTCGCAGACCGGCAAGACGGGATGGGACGGTCTGTTCTGGAAAAGCCAGTACCGGGCGTTCAAGAAATACTTTGACGAGAAGGGGCTTGCACCCTGTTTCGGCACGCTCGACTCCCTTACGCGCAGCATGGGCAACGTTCAGCTGGAACATCAGGGGCGCCGCATCGAGGGAATGCGTATGCAAGACATAGGCGACGCGTACATTATCAACGGCTGGGAGTCGATGCCTTACGACAACCATTCAGGCGTAGTAGACATCTATCGCAACCCGAAGGGCACGCTGTCTGCGTTCACATACTACACGCAACCGCTCTATGTGGCCGTCGCCTCACGCAACCAGGTGGTGCGTTTGCCCGGCAAAACGGCAGTCGATTTCTACATAGTAAACGAGAAGGACGTGAAAGGTGCGCACACGCTTAGCGTCAAGATGCTCGCCCCTGACGGGCGCGAAGTGTACAGCCGGACGGCAGACGTGAGCATCATGGGCGGCGAAAAGTTCGGCCAGCTGCTACTTGAAGGCATCGAGATGCCCGTTGACGACGGCGCGGGCACTTACCGCATACTGGCCGAACTGAAAGACAACGGCGGCAAGACCGTAGCCAGCGGCCACGACGAAGTGGTCGCGGTAAGCTGGCAGGCGGCCGACCTGGCAGGCCAAGGGGCGTACTACGGCAACGGCGGAGACAAGGTGGCGGCCTTCTACAAGCAGGCTACGGGGCACGAGCTGGCGGCCTTCACCCCGGAAACGGGCAAGCTCGACTGGCTCGTAGTAAACCGTTCGTCGCTCGACGAGCCTACCGTCATGCCGGCGTCATGCTTCAAAGACAAGAACGGACGCAGCACACTGAAAGTGTCATGGTTCCGCGACCAGGACTTCAACGGCCTCGCGGCGACCGAGACATCGGAAGACATCAACCGCACATTCACCGAAGGGGCGCAGCCCGACGACTGCCTGCCGGCCAACCAGCCGTTCTCTGCAAAGTGGGAGGGCGACTTGTATCCCACCGAGACGGGCATCTACCTGATTGGCGTGGAGACCAACCGCGGCGTGCGCATACACGTAAACGGCGAGCAACTTGTAGACCTGTACAATAACAACAAGCCGGCGAAGAGCCAGCGGCCAATCAAGCTCGAGGCCGGCAAACCGGCTCACATAGAAGTAATCTACCGCCAGAGCGGACAGGGAGGGTACGTCAAGGTGAAGTGGGCTACGCCAAGCTCAACATCTATCGCGCCCCATACCATCCTCGACAGGGTAAGCAACGACGGTACTACACTCGTGCTCCTCGGCCAGGCGGAGACGTGGATGGAGGCCGTGGCCGACTATACCGGCGTGAAGTATGACGGCTACTACGCCGTAGGCAAGGACTGGATTGGCGGAATACACTTCGTGAAGGAGCATCCGCTCTTCGACGGGCTGCCCGTCAACACTGCGATGAACTGGCCCTACCAGGCCGTAGTGCGCGACGGCGACCAGCGTTTCTCGTTCCGTATAGAAGGCGAAGACTTGGCCGCAGGCTCGTACCGCAGCTGGCCGTTCAACCTCGGGACAGCCGTCGGGGTAATACCATGCGGCAAGGGGAAAATCATCTTCTCCACGCTCGACATAGCCTCCAACCTCGACAATCCGTCTGGCCCGGCCGAGGTGGCGAGGAAACTTCTGTGCAACTACATTAAGTATTCGCAGGCCAAGTAACCGCCGCCTGCACACCCCCTGGCAAACCATTGATAACATACTGATAATCAACCGTTTTCTAAAAGGCCGTCTTTCAGCTTCTGAAAGACGGCCTTTTAGCGTGCCGTTTGCCGCCTTTTGCAAGCCAAAAGACGGCCTTTTAAAATACCTCCATAATTCCGCAGGTTGGCAGGACATGCACAGGCGGCGCACCGCTCACTCCTCGCCGTCGGTGTCGGGACGGTCTCTTATCTGCTCCTCGTCATAGTCTATGGCCTCAAGCTCGTCAAAAAGCTCGCTCGGGTAACTGCCCTCGTCGTCGGGGTCTTCCAAGTATTCGTCGCGCAGCATGGTGTGTACGTACTCGCGTTCCTCGGCCGTAAGCTCCTCGCCACGGTTGTACTTGTCGATAAGCTCGTGCGGGTCAGAGGGCAGGTCGTCGCTCCAGCGAAGGTCTATGTCGGCCTTACGCCTTCCGCCACGCTCCTCGTCAATCTTCAGCATCAGCCGCTTATGCCGCGCGTCAAGCACCTTCATCAGGCTGTCGCGGCTACGCCGCTGGCGCATGTTGTACTCTTCTATCTGCCGCTTCTCCTCCGCCATGCGTCTGAAGGTAGGCTGGAGGGCGAGATAAAGCGCAATGAAACATGCGGCGAATATGGCCGCCTTCAGCCACGCCGGCCTCGCCTTGCCCCTGTTGTCACGTCTGTTTACTGCCATGGTAATATATAGTTAACGTTGCTTTTGCCGCAAAGTTACGGCGCGGAGGCGACAAAGCGTGTCGCCGGGCCGACCTTTTACACTTCCGGGAAAAACATTTCAGGCTCTTTCCTTGCCGAGAACGCCGCCGTGAACTTTGCCCCGAAGGCGGCGTAAGCTTCGCCGCGGAACATGCGCGCGCCGTGCGGACACACCACTACGCAGCGTCCGCAGGCCATGCACCGGGCACTGTCCGTTGCGCAGGGGTCGGCCTCCGGTATGGCGTTCACCGGACAGAGGCTGACGCACAAGAGGCACTTTGTGCATAGTGAGGCGTCGCCCGTAGGGCAGAACGTCGATGCCCCGCCCTGCTTGTAAGGGCGGTTGCCCTTCACGTTCAATGCAGGCAACAGGGCCGTGTTGTCTGTATCGGTCAACAGCGAGGCGCAACGCGCGGCGAAGTCGGCGGCCTTCTGCATGTCGGCATCGTCGGGACGGCCTGCCGCAACAGCCGGAAATATGCAGTGGCGGCCTATGAACGCGGCGGCGGCCACCGCTCGGAAGCCCTGCGCCTCGACACAATCCTGAAGCTCTACGAGCGCGTCGTCATAGTCGCGGTTGCCGTAGACGCACACCACTATGGCCGGAGTACCATGCCCACGGAACATCCTCAACGCCTCGGCCATGCGCCCGGGGATGCGCCCGGCGTAGACGGGAGCAGCGGCAATGAGCAGCTCTCCGCCGCCCGCCAACGCCGTCTCTTCCTGCGGCACGGAGTTGGTGACGTCGTGCTCCACCGTCTCGCAGCCCAAAATACGCGCCATACAGCGCGCCACGGTGCGCGTGGTGTAGGTCGCGCTGAAATACACTAAGTGTACAGTCTTTATCTTCATAATCATTTGCTTTTAAAGAAATATCGTCAAAAATATTGTCCTCCGTGCAAATATAGTGAAAGGCGAGCGCAAAGGCAAGCAAGAAACACAGTTTTTTATCAGGCACATTCGGCCCATAAGACCAATGAGCCTAATAGGCCAAATGCGTCATGCGAAAGAGCCGGAGAGGCCGTCCGCGTAACTCCCTGATAATCAACATCCTTGCAAAAGGCCGTCTTTTAGCTTGTAAAAGGCGGTCTTTTGCAATGCAATTGACGGCCTTTTGCATTGCGATTTGCCGCATATCGGAAAACGGGTGGAAGCCGCCTGTCGGGGCTTTTGCTTTTTTATGAGTAAAAAAACGCTACAAGCCGCTTTTGTTCGGATAATTTTCCGTATTTTTGCAAAACCTTAAACAAGGCGTTTGCAAACTCGAACTTACAAAACACATATATACTTATAAACTACAAAACTATGGATTTAGTACAACAAATCATCGCGCGCGCGAAGAGCGACAAGCAGCGCATCGTGCTCCCCGAAGCCACCGAGGAGCGCACGCTGAAGGCGGCCGACATGGCTTTGGCCGACGGCATTGCGGACATTATCCGCAAAGGCAACCCGGCGGAAATCAACCGCCTGGCCGGCGAGTGGGGCCTGACGCACATCGGCAAGGCCACCATCGTTGACCCGGAGAACTACCCCAAGAGCGAGGAGTATGCCGCCCTGTTGGCCGAACTGCGCAAGAAGAAGGGCATGACCATCGAGCAAGCCCGCGAGCTTGTGAAGAACCCGCTCTACCTGGGCTGCATGATTATCAAGACGGGAGGCGCCGACGGACAGATTTCAGGCGCGCTAAGCACCACCGCCGACACGCTGCGCCCGGCTCTTCAAATCATCAAGTGCGAGCCCGGAATAACGTGCGTCAGCGGCGCGATGCTGCTCATCTCGAAGCAGAAACAGTATGGCGAGGACGGCATCCTGGTAGTAGGCGACGTGGCAGTGACGCCCGTTCCCGACGCCGGACAGCTGGCGCAAATCGCCGTATGCACGGCCGAGACGGCGCGCTCGGTGGCCGGATTTGCCGAACCGCGCGTGGCAATGCTCAGCTTCTCGACCAAGGGCAGCGCGCAGCACGAGGTGGTTGACAAGGTGGTAGAGGCCACCAAGCTGGCCAAGGAGCTTGCCCCCGACCTCAAGATAGACGGCGAACTGCAGGCCGACGCAGCCCTCGTGCCCTCCGTAGGAGCGAAGAAGGCGCCCGGAAGCGACATCGCCGGACACGCCAACGTGCTCGTATTCCCCTGTCTCGAAGTGGGCAACATATCCTACAAGCTCGTGCAACGCCTCGGCGACGCCGAAGCCCTGGGCCCCATCCTGCAAGGCATCGCGCGCCCGGTTAACGACCTTAGCCGCGGCTGCTCAGTCGATGACGTGTACAAGATGATAGCCATCACCGCATGTCAGGCTATGGACGCTAAGAACAAATAGCTATAATACAAGCCCCTCCCCGCCCCTCCCGAGGGGAGGGAGCTTGACATGCCTTGCCCGTTCCCGCTGCAAATGCCGGCCAAGGCGCATCAGGCTCATTCGGCTAATTCGGCTTATCTATAATCAATTAACTAAAAAATACTATAAGAACAATGAAAATACTTGTCCTGAACTGCGGCAGCTCGTCCATCAAGTACGCACTTTACAACATGGACGACAAGTCTGTCATGACATCGGGCGGCGCCGAGCGCGTCGGCCTCGAGGGGGCGTTCGTCAAGGTGAAGATGCCCGACGGCACCAAGAAACAAATAATGCACGACATCCCGGAGCACACGGAGGGCGTGAAGTTCATCTTCTCCCTGCTCACCGACCCTGAAATAGGAGTAATCAAGAGCCTTGACGAAATCGACGCCGTAGGCCACCGCATGGTGCACGGAGGCGAGAAGTTCAACAAGAGCGTGGTAATCAACGACGAGGTGCTCAAGACCTTCAAGGAGTGCATCGACCTCGCGCCGCTGCACAACCCGGCCAACCTCAAGGGCGTGGAGGCCGTCAGCGAGCTGATGCCCGGCCTGCCGCAGGTAGGCGTTTTCGACACGGCGTTCCACCAGACGATGCCCGCCCACTCTTACCTTTACGCCGTTCCGTACGACCTGTACAAGCAATACGGCGTGCGCCGATACGGCTTCCACGGCACGAGCCACCGCTACGTGTCGCAGCGTGTGTGCGACTTCCTCGGCGTAAAGTATGAAGACAAGAAGATAATAACCTGCCACATAGGCAACGGAGGCAGCATAGCAGCCGTTGAGAACGGCCGTTGCGTGGACACGTCAATGGGTCTCACGCCGCTGGAAGGCCTGATGATGGGCACCCGTAGCGGCGACATCGACGCCGGAGCGGTGACCTTCCTCCAGAAGAAACTCGGCCTGGACGCCGACGGAATGTCAGACCTGCTCAACAAGAAGAGCGGCATACTGGGCGTGACGGGCATCTCTTCGGACATGCGCGAGATAGAAGACGCCATTGAGCACGGCAACGAACGTGCCAAGATGGGCCTCGACATGTACAACTACCGCATACGCAAGTACATCGGAGCTTACGCCGCTGCCATGGGCGGATGCGACATCATAGTGTTTACCGCAGGCGTTGGCGAGAACCAGTACAGCACCCGCGAGGCGGCCTGCGAGGGCTTGGAGTACATGGGAGTGAAGCTCGACGTGGAGAAGAACAAGACCATCCGCGGCGAGGAAGCCGTCATCTCTACGCCCGACTCGAAGGTTACCGTATGCGTAATACCGACCGACGAGGAGCTGATGATTGCCACCGACACGATGAACCTGCTGTGATTTAAAGGTAAAACGGTAAAAAAGTAAAAAGGTAAAAAGCGCAGACGCGGTTATATTCCGCCAGCAACGCTTTTTACCTTTTTACTTTTTTGCCGTTTTACCTTTATTCTTTTGCCGTCAGTCTTTTACCTTTTCACTTCTTTACCTTTTTACCTTTAAGTCACAACCGGCTTTCTCCCTCGACGTATTCTTCGAGGAAAAGGTGCTCGCCGTCGAACACAACGTAGGTGAACTGCCATATCCAGTCGCCTATAATCATCATCCGCGTCTTGCGCGAAAGCATGAGGTCAAGCTCTATGTGGCGGTGTCCGTAGATGAAGTAGTCTATGTCCGGGTGGGTCTTCATGTACTGCTTGGTGTAGTTCACGAGGGCTTCCTTGTCCTCGCCCTGGTACGGAGGCTCCTTGCCGTCCTTACGTTTCAGGCGGCTGTGCCGGGCCCACGCCATGCCGAACCACACGCCCCAGCGCGGGTGCAACGCGCTGAAGAGACGCTGGCACACGCGGTTGTGGAACAGGCGGCGTATGAAGTTGAACTTCGGGTCGTGGTCGCCGAGGCCGTCGCCGTGGGCGAGATAGAAGATTTTACCATATATTTCGGTAGTCACGGGCTTGGTATGCAGCACCACGCCGCACTCCTCGCGCAGGTAGCTGTACGCCCAAATGTCGTGGTTGCCGGTGAAGAAGTGCACCTCAACGCCCATGTCAGTCAGCTCGGACAGCTTGCCGAGGAAGCGCGTGTAGCCCTTCGGCACGACGTAGCGGTACTCGTACCAGAAGTCGAACATGTCGCCGAGCAGGTACACCGCGGCGGCTTTCGTCTTTATGTCGTCGAGGAAACGCACAAGGCGTCGCTCCTGCGTGCGTGCGTGGTCGATGGCCCACGAGCCGAGGTGGGCGTCGGACAGTATGTAGATGTTCTTGCGCATAGGCGATGATTAAGTGTTTCTGTTTCTTGCGTCTCAATCCAACCCCAGCTCGAGCCTTGCCTCCTCGCTGAGCATACTCTGGTCCCAGGCAGGCTCGAAGACGAGGTTTACCGTGGCGGCCTTCACGCCGTCGAGCGCGTCCACCTTCTGCCTTACGTCCTCGAGGATGAAGTCTGCCGCGGGGCATGTTGGCGCGGTGAAGGTCATGTCGATGTCAACGGTGGCGTCGTCCTTCACGTCTATCTTGTAAATCAGCCCGAGGTCGTATATGTTTACGGGTATTTCGGGGTCGTAGACGGTCTTCAGCACGTCAACAATCCGCTCTTCAATGGCGGTCTTTTCTTCCTGTGTCATTGTCTTTCGGGTGTTTGTCATTAGCAAAGATAATGAATTTCGGGGGCGCGGCAAAATATATTCCGCATTTTTTACGGTGGCGTGTGAAACGCCCTGCGGCAAGGGGTTGAACGACGGTTGGCAGCCTATTTGCAACTCGTTGATTATCAACGGCTTTCCGAAAGGCCGTCTTTCGCGCTGCAAAAGGTGGCCTTTCGGCCTGCGAAAGACGGTCTTTTAGAACGCGAAAGGTGGCCTTTGACATTGCCAAAGGCCACCTTTCGCAAAACAACTTGCGCAAGGCCGTGCCGCGTCAGAGCTGCCCGGCCTCGACCATGAGCACCACGCGCTCGGTAAGGCGGTCGGTCTTCTCGGGGTCGTACTTCTTCATCAGGCTCGCGCCGAACGCCCAGGCGAAGGCCTGGTAGAAGCCTGCGCGCACGGGACTGATGAACGCCCGTATCAAGTCATACGCCGAAGAGTTGCACTCGCGGTAGACAAGCTTGATGAGGAGTTTGCCCTGCGAGTACGACAGTTTCTTCATCCTCGGCGTGTATCGGCGCTTGATGTCGGCCTCTACGCGCTTCATGTGCTCGTCGCGCGCACGCTTGTCGGGCAGCGTCTGTAGGTATTCATAGGTCTCGATGATGATTTTGTTCACCTCCTTTGCTATCGGCAGAACCTTCTTCACGTTGTACACCAGCCGGTTGTAGGCCGCGCGCCGCTTGGCGTTCTTGAACGTTGGCTGCGGATATACGTACACGTTGTTCAGCTCGACGTACTGTATGCTGTCGCCGTCAACGAGCACTTTGCCCACCTTTATGTTGGGTACGAAGGTCGGACTGTCCATGTCCACCTCCCTGTCTTCGGGCTTCACGCCGTCAGCCTCGCCGCCCTTCTGCGCGCAGGCGGCGGCAGGCAGCAGCACGGCGAGCACGGATATGATGAATGATTTTAGCCTTGTCATGGTTGCAAAGGTAAGCACAAATATCGAAGTTGCTGGCTTCCAATGAGTTAAAGAAATTATAAATATGAAGATTTTAAAGAATTTATGGAAGTTAAAGAAGTTATAGCCATTACCCGTTTCAGGTGCAACCGACAAAGCATTTGGCCATAACTTCTCTAACTTCTATAAATTCTTTAACTTCCAAAAACTACCGGCAGACCTTCCTCCCGACCCACATCAGCGCGAAATAGAAGGCCACGCCCGTAACCCATCCTGCCAAAACGTCGATGGCGTAGTGAGCCTGTATGTACACGGTAGACAGGCACAGCAGAACGTACAGCGGCAAAAGGATGTAGAAGAAGCGGCGGTTGCCCGTGCGCCAGGCCAGCAGCATCAGCACCGTGCTTATGCCTACGTGGCTCGAAGGGAACGCCGCCGTAGGACGTTCGCCCGCCGCCTTGGCGCTCTCAACCATCTGGTAGAACAAGCCGTCGCTGTATCCCGGCGTGGCGAGACAGTCCTGTATGTAGTTGAAATGGTCCTTCACGTCTGGGAATATGCCCTGCTCTATGTTGCCAATACCCACCGCATCGTAATAGAACGTAGGCCCCGTGACCGGCAGGACAATATAAATAAGGTAATATATGAAGAACGACGCAAGCACGACGAACGCCGCACGCTCGTACTCCTTGTACCTGCAAATGAAGTAATACACCACCACTACTACAATCATCGGGTAGTAAGCGGCGTAGCCCATGCTCATAAGCTCGCTCACGACGGGCCACGGCATAGCCTTGCAGAACAGCAAGGCAGGCTGGCAACCGAACAAATCCTGCTCCCATTGGGCGAACACATGGTCGAGGTTGGGCAGCATACGGTTGATTTCGTAAGTGTCGGGATACCACCATCCGAGCAACGCCAGCTGCACCGTTATGCGCAGGAAGAGCGTCAGCCGGCACGGCATCATGCGGTAGACGGCCCACATTCCGGCCGTCATCGCCGCTATGCGGACGCGTCCCCAAATCATTTCGTTGGGGTTCTCGGCCTTTGTATATGTGAAGAAAACTATCAGCAGGGTGAGCGCCAGGTAGCCGAGCATGACCCACTCCATAGCCAACAGGCCCTTTCTCGGGTTCTTATCCAAGGCGAAAAGCTGCTTGATGAACTTGAACATTGTCGTCTGATTATTGTTTGAATAGCTTAAAGCCACTTGTTTTCCTTGTACCACTCGACAGCCTCATGCACCCCTTCGGCCAGTCCGTAGCGCGGACTGAAGCCGAGCTCGGCCACGGCCGGGCGGATGTCGCACCGCCAGTTGCGCTGCCGCATGATTTTATACTTGTCGTTGTTGAGCGCGGTCAACCGGCCGGTAAGCCGCCCTACGCCCTCTCCTGCGGCGGTGATTACGCGCAGAAGCCACAGCGGAGCCTTTATGCGGAGCAGCCAGGGGTTGCCCAGTTCGCGGCATATGAGGTCGCTGAATGCGCGCGACGAATACACACGGCCGTCGCTAAGAAGGTATCGCGAGCCTATGTTGCCACGCTCGAGGGCGAGGAACACGGCCCCGACAAGGTCTTTTACGTATATGAAAGTGAGGTCTTGCGGACGCAGGCCTGCGGCGAAGTCAACATGCCGCTTTATGCTCTCGGCCATCATGAAGTAGTCTTTCTCGCGCGGGCCGTACACTCCCGTCGGCCTCAACACTATGAAGGGGAAGCCCTGCATACCGTCGAGCGCGCGCTCGGCCTCGAGCTTGCTGCGCCCGTAAGCCGTGTCGGGGCGCGGCGTGTCGGCTGCGGTCATGTCGGTGTACGGTGCCGTTTCGCGTACAGGACCAAGCACGCTGAGGCTGCTTATGAACACAAAGCGCTTCAGCCCCGGGCAAGTGGCGGCCACGGCGGCGGCCAGGTTCTTTGTGCCTTGGGTGTTTATGCGGAAGAAGTCGGCTGCGTCGAGGCACTTGGTTGCGCCCGCCGCGTGGACTACATAGTCGAAACCGATGCCCGCGAGCCTGCCGCGCAGGCCGTCGGGGTCGTCTAAGTCAAGCTCGATGAAGCGTATGCGGCTGTCCTGCAAGTAGCGTCTCGAACTGCCCTTGCGCACCGCCGCCCACGTCTCAAAGCCGCGCTTTAACGCCTCCTCGACAACAAAGCTGCCGATGAAGCCGCTCGCTCCCGTAACCAGGATTTTCTTCATAACGTTCTGAACATCAGTAAAACGGGCGCAAAGTTAAGTAAAATATTCGACATTTGCCGACATTGTAAAGATTAATGGGTTTTTGTTTCAATTTTATTACAACGCCTGCCAAACGGCGGCCTGCAACCTGCCATGCGCCGACACAAAACAGGCCGCCTTGCAAAAGGCCGCCTTTCGCCGTGCAAAAGGTGGCCTTTTTGCGTGTAAAAGACGGCCTTTTGCAAGGCGAAAGACGGCCTTTTGGAAAACGTTATAAAGCAAGGCTGACAGTAAAGCCATACGCGCCGCCGTCAAACGGCACCGCCCACGGCGTGCAGCTTACGTCCACACGGCTCTTCCTTTTCAACGCTTCGCGGCACGGATTGCCTGCAAACAGGCCTATAACCTCGTTAACCGGGTCGATTAGGAATGCCACTATGTTGCCCCATGTGCGCGACCCCCACAGGCGGTAGCCGTCGCTTACTATCTTGCGCTTGAGCTTATAGAACACCTCTCCCAGTATCACGCCCGACAAAGGGGTAAGTATCAAGTCCTGTATGGACGGCTTTTCCATGAACGCTTCTATGCCGTACTCCCAGAAAATCGTAGATATTGCAGTACAGTAGAGGAACGAGCCGAGCCTGTTGAAGCCTATGCTGCGCGCTCCCATGTAGTAGACGGCACCGGCGTAGGGGTGGAGTATGTAGTTGAATATAAAACTGTCGCCGTCCCACACGGGGCCGCGGCTTACGTGGTAGCTCCATCTTTTCCAGAAGGGAATTGACGTTATGCGCTCCTTGTTCCACGCCGTAGCGTTCTCGGGCAGCAGCTGCAGCACGCCGAGCGTAGCCACTCCGCCCGCAAAGAGCACGCCAGTGTGCAGCCACATGCGCCCCCAGTCGGGCCGGCTTAGCGTCTGCGAGTAAGGCAGGTCGTATATGTTCACCTTGGTTTTGGCCGCCACCGCCGCGCTGTCAGGCGCAGATACATGCTCCTCTATGCTGTCGTTAACGGCCAGGGAGTCGCGTCCGGCATATTCCGCGGCGGTAATCGTGTTGCAGGTCAATATAAGCAAAACCTTCGCCAAGGTGCGTACAAGCTTTGTCATAAGCGTTTCTGTCGATATGGTTTGTCGCAACAAAGTTAGCAAAAACGTCGTGAACGCCTGCCGAAATGGTATGTAATAAAGATTTAGAAAACCTAAAATATGTGCAAAGTTTTCCCGTTTTGACCTATTGTTTGCCTGTTTTTACACAAAAAAAGCAAACTGAAAGGTGAGAGGGTGAGAAAGTGAGAAGGTGAGAAAGAAACGCCGTTACATCTACTCATACGGTCAGTTCTTTCTCACCTTCTCACTTTCTCACCCTCTCACCTTTACTTCACGTACTCCGCGAAGTCGGTCATGCGCATGTCGCCCTTGCGCGCCAGCGTGTCGTGCATGGCGAAGGCGGCGGTCAGGCAGTGGCGCGTGTGGCCGCCGGTGGCTATGTTCAGGTAGTCGCGCAGCAGCTGACGGTAGTCCGGGTGGGCGCAGTTCTCGATGATGAGGCGCGCCCGTTCGGCCGGTGACTTGCCTCGGAGGTCGGCCACGCCCTGCTCGGTCACGATTACGTTGACGTCGTGCTCGGAGCTGTCCTGATGGCTTACGAAGGGCACTATTGAGCTGATAAGGCCGCCCTTGGCCGTAGACGGGCAGGTGAAGATGCTGATGTAGGCGTTGCGCTCGAAGTCGCCCGAGCCGCCGATGCCGTTCATCATCTTGGTGCCCGATATGTGTGTGGAGTTGGCGTTGCCGTAGATGTCAACCTCGATGGCGGTGTTTATTGCGATGACCCCGAGCCTGCGGATTACCTCGGGAGAGTTGGATATCTCGCTGGGGCGCAGCGTCAGGTGCTCCTTGAAGTATGAGATGTTGTCGTAAATCTGCTTCAGGCACTCGTTGGAGACGGTCAGCGAGCACGAGGAGGCGTCCTTCACGCGGCCTTCGAGCATCATTCCGACCACGCTGTCTTGAAGAACCTCGGTATAGACGTTGAAGTCGGGCACGCTCTTCTCATGTCCCAGTGCACCGAGTATGGCGTTGGCCGTACTGCCCACGCCGCTCTGCAATGGCAGGAACGACGACGGGATGACGCCGCGCTTCATGTCGGCGAGCAGGAACTGTGCCACGTTGTGCCCTATCTGGTCGGTCACAGGGTCTGACGCCTTGAAGGCGCGCGCCTCGTCGGCGATGTCGCATTCCACCACGCCGACTATTTTCTTGGCGTCTATTTCGACGTAAGGCTTGCCTATGCGGTCGCTCACACGGGTGATTGGTATGGGCTGGCGCAGGGGCGGGTCAAGCGGTTCGTAGACGTCGTGCAGCAGCTTCGCGTCCTTGCTGTGGAATGAGTTGAGCTCCAGTATCACGTGCTTTGCCAGGCGCGCCACGGTCGGACTGATGCCGCCTGCGGCCGTAAGGTAGGCGCGGCAGGTGTCGGAGCCCTCGTCGATGTCGCACACTTCGAGTATGGCCCAGTCCACCTGCCCCATGAAGCCGTAGCGAAGCTCCTGCGCCATCTGACTCAGGTGAATGTCGTTGTAGGCTATCTCGCCCGCGTTTACGTGGCGGCGGAAGTCGGGGTTGGTGGTGTACGGCGCGCGGTATTTTATCGCCTGCGCGTTCGAGAGGTCGCCGTCGGCGCTCTGGCCTGTGGACGCTCCGGTGAACAAGCCTATCTTGAACTCGCGCCCGGCGGCGTGCTCTGCCTCGGCGCGCTTGGCCAGTTCGTGAGTGACAGCCTTCGCCGTACCGGCCGGAGTGAAGCCGCTAAGGCCTATGTTCTGACCGTTCTGTATCAATGCGGCAGCCTCGGCCGCCGTCATGCGTTTGTATGCCATAATGGGTTTTATTTAGGTTTAAGTTTTCAGAAACTACATAAATCGGATGCAAATATAGCAATTTTTCGGCAATCACGGCACCGTTTTTCGCGAAAACCGTAACCCGTTGACTGCCAGCACGTTGCAAACGGCTCTGCAAAAGGCCGTCTTTTAGCCTGCAAAAGGTGGCCTTTTAGCGTGCGAAAGACGGCCTTTTGCAAGGCGAAAGACGGCAAACGGGAAATCCCTTTTTTGCAAAATAATCATAACAAACAGCCGGTATGTGCTATAAATTTCGTAACTTCGCAGAAAATGCGGAGGCCTTTGTCTCCCTTGTAAACCGTCTGAAAGAACGAAAAACAACCATAATTTATGAAAGAAAAGAAGAACAAGAAGAGGCTTACCAAGAACAAGCTGGCGGAGATGTTGCAAGACCTGTTCATGCGTAATCCCGACAAGCAACTAAGCTTCAAGCAGATATTCAAGGAGCTGCGGCTCAACACGCACCCGGCGAAGATGCTGGCCGTTGACGCGATGGACGACATGGCGTGGGACGACTTCCTCGTAAAGACGAGCGAAAACTCGTACAAGCTCAACCTGAAAGGACAGGTGCAGGAAGGCAAGTTCATACGAAAGTCGAACGGAAAGAACAGCTTTGTGCCCGACGACGGCACGCAACCGGTGTTCGTAGCGGAGCGAAACTCGAAGTCGGCGCTCACCGGCGACCGCGTACGCGTAACCTTCCTGGCGCGCCGCCAGAAGCACATCAAGGAGGCCGTGGTGACCGAAATACTGGAACGCGCACGCGACCAGTTCGTTGGCCGGCTCAAGGTGGAGCGCGACTTCGCCTACCTCGTGCCCGACGGCAACGTCTTCGCCAACAACATCATCATACCCAAGAACCGCCTGAAGGGCGGCAAGGACGGCGAAAAGGCCGTAGTTAAGGTGACACGCTGGCCCGACGATGACAACAGGAACATCGTGGGCGAGGTAGTTGACGTGCTCGGACAGCAGGGCGACAACGACGTCGAGATGCACTCAATCCTCGCCCAGTACGGCCTGCCTTACAAGTACCCGAAGCGCGTAGAGGAGGCTGCCGAGAAGATACCGGCCGAAATCACCGAGCAGGATTACCGCGAACGCGAGGACTTCCGCGACGTCATAACCTTCACCATAGACCCGCGCGACGCCAAGGACTTTGACGACGCGCTTTCCATTCGCCGCACAGCAGGCGGCCTTTGGGAAATAGGCGTCCACATAGCCGACGTGTCGCACTACGTACACGAGGGCGACATAATAGACAAGGAAGCCTGCCGCCGGGCAACGAGCGTTTACCTCGTGGACCGCACTATCCCCATGCTGCCCGAAAGGCTCTGCAACTTTATCTGCTCCTTGCGCCCCGACGAGGAAAAACTGGCGTACAGTACCATTTTCCGCATGAACGAAAAGGGAGAAATTCACGACTGGCACCTTGCGCACACCGTGATACGCAGCAACCGCCGGTTTACATACGAGGAAGTGCAGGACATATTGGAGCAAAACGGCGAAGCCTCGCCCGAAGACCTCGCTCTGCCGGGAAACCACCCCAAACCGGTAAAAAGTCCCGACGGCAAGCCTGTGGGCGAATACGCCGAAGAGCTTGTAACGCTCAACCGCCTGGCCAAAGCGTTTTGCAGACGGCTCGATAGGCTTCGACCGCGCCGAGGTGCGCTTTGAAATCGACGACAAGGGACACCCAATATCCACATACGTAAAGGTGGCAAAAGACGCCAACAAACTCGTCGAAGAGTTCATGCTCCTGGCCAACCGCAGCGTAGCCGAAATGATTGGCCGCGTACCAAAGGGAAAGAAAGCCAAGGTATTCCCCTACCGTGTGCACGACGCGCCCGACCAGGCAAAACTCGAAAACCTGCGTGCCTTCATCTCGCGATTCGGCTACAAGCTGCGCACCGAGGGAAACAAGGAGGAAACGGCACGAAGCCTGAACAAACTGCTTGACGAGGTGAAAGGAAAAAAAGAGCAGCAACTCATCGAGACAATAGCCCTGTGCGCCATGATGAAAGCGCATTACAGCATAGAGAACATTGGCCACTACGGACTGATGTTCAAGTATTACACACACTTCACCTCGCCAATACGCCGCTATCCCGACACTATGGTGCACCGCCTGCTAACGCGCTACACCATGGGCGGCCGTTCGGCCTCGGCCGAAAAATACGAGGAACTGTGCGAGCACTCGAGCGCAATGGAGCAGCTGGCCGAATCGGCCGAGCGCGCGAGCATAAAATACAAGCAGGTCGAATTCATGGCCGACCGCCTCGGGCAAGAGTTCGACGGCACGGTAAGCGGCGTTACCGAGTTCGGAATATACGTTGAGGTGGACGACAACAAATGCGAGGGCATGGTTCCGCTGCGCGACCTACTGGACGACTACTACGAGTTCGACGAGAAAAACTACTGCCTCGTGGGGCGCCGCCTGCACCGCCGCTATTCCATTGGCGACAAGGTGAGAATAAAGGTGGCGCGCGCAAATCTTGACCGCCGCCAGCTCGACTTCACGCTCGTCAGCGACGACAATCACGCCATACCGGCCCCGGAAACGGCGAAAGCGGGTTACGGAAAGCCGCACCCTTCGACCGGCAAGAAAAAACACAGGAAATAAACAAACCACCCGGCAAATAAACGCCGCGTCTCCATGAAAAGGTGACGCGGCGTTTGCATATATCGCGCTTTAGTGCCTAATCCTTGCCGCTGCCCGGCGCAACGTACTGCCCGTTCACCTTGAGCGGCTCTATGTGCAGGTTGATGTACGTGCCCTCGCCGAAGTTGCAGCGCAGCTCACGCTCTATGTCGGTGGCGCAACGGTGAGCCTCGTACAGCGTAACGTCGCCCGGCATACGCAGGTGCATTTCGATGGATATGTTGTTGCCAATGCGGCGTGTGCGCAGGTTATGAATGCCGCTCACGCCCTTTTCCGCACCTGCTATCTCCAATATCCTGCGCTCCGTTTCCTCGGGCAGGCTCTTCTCGAGCAGT
>ENA-ORSA01001580-ORSA01001580.1-human-gut-metagenome-genome-assembly--contig:-NODE-1580-length-18419-cov-2.981159_pt1 | contig 18419 bp, 20 predicted proteins | sample MGYA00242179_ERZ509142 | MGnify/ENA primary metagenome ERZ509142 (study PRJEB26280, sample SAMEA2338659) | human gut metagenome | biome: human gut; feature: human-associated habitat; material: faeces... | reverse complement strand
AACGCCCTGTCCTGCCTGCCAACTGGACAGGGTAGACAAAATAAACAAATATACTTCCGTAAGTATATGCAAAATGCCAATTGTATTTATACTTCCGTAAGTATATAATAAAGACAGTTAAAGAAAGAGAGGAAAGCACACATGAGAAAGTTTGAAACCGGAAAGAGATATGGAGAACACGCAGTTGTATTTGAGATCACAAAGAGAACAGCAAAAACAATCACATATGCGGCAGTATACCACGCAGGAAGATTCAACGAGAAGAAACAGGAAGAGAAGAAAACAAAAATCCATGAATGGGACGGAAGAGAAGTATTTTTTACAGGAAGCGAAATGGTAGAAGCGTAAACAATCTGGGGCGCAAGCCCCGGAAGAACATATAAACAGCGTACCAGATACAGGAGGAATACCACATGCAGACATTATCAATTATCAACCTAAAAGGCGGAGTAGCAAAAACAACATCAAGCGTCAACATGGCGCACATTCTGGCAGCAGTACACGGGGAAAAGGTATTGCTGATAGATAACGACAAACAGGGGAACACAAGCAAGTTCCTGAACCGCCACGACTACGAACACGCGGGAATGGCGGAAATTATGACAGAGAGAACACCGGACATGAAGAAAATCATTCAGCATACCGATTTTCCGGGGCTGGATGTTATTACAGCAAATATGAACCTGCTTACAGCGAATTTAAAGGTTATGTTAGATCAGCAGCGCCCACAGCAGACAAGATTAAAAAAAGCCTTGCAACAGGTAAGCAGTGAATATGATTACTGCATCATAGATAATGCACCAGACATAAACATAAGCACAATAAACGCACTGGTTGCGTCAAATACGGTCATGGTACCGATTACTATTGACGATTTTGCAATTGATGGGTTAGCAGAACTGAAAGAACAGATTAGTAACACAAAAGAAGACTTGAACCCGGATTTGCGCTTTATGGGCTGCTTCATTACCCAGTTCGACCGGACAAATGAAGCTGATTTGCAGGGCGAAGAGTTCTTGAAGATGCAGGACTGCAATTTATTTGAAACACATATTAGAAGAACACCAAAAATGAAACCCAGTACATTTGCACGGGAACCGATTATTGAATATTCTGCACGCTGCGGCGCGTCATTGGATTACAAGAAACTGGTTGAAGAATATTTGAAGAAGTTAAGCGAAAATGTGACCGAATAGGGTACAAAACGGAGGTAAAGAGCATGGCAGCAAAAGCAGAAAAGTTTAATTTAATGGACCTGCTGAACCAGCGTTCAAAGCAGAAACAGGAAGCAGAAGAACAGCACCCGTCAGTAGAGGGAACACAGGAAGAGAGAACAGAAGAAAACAAACAGCAGGGAAATAACGTATTTATGGTTGACGCATACGACATGATACCGTCGAAAGATAATTTCTATCATGTAGACGCAGCATTGAAACGATCAATTGAACTGGTAGGCATTTTGCAGCCGTGCATTGTGAAAAAGCCCGTAAATGGAAAATATGACGTGATCGCAGGACACCGCCGCCGTCTTGCTTCATTGGCACTGGTAGAAGAAGGAAAAGAACAGTTCCGGTATATTCCTTGCATGTACAAGAAAGAGGAAACAGCAGACAAGCTGGCAATCATCATGGCGAACAGCTTTAGAGATAAAACAGACTTTGAAAAGATGGTTGAAATCATACAGCTTAAAGAACTAGTGCGAGACATAAAGAAAGAATACAATCTGGCGGGGCGTGTTCGCGAGATGCAGGAGGAATTGACCGGAATAACAAAAGCGCAGATTTCACGGTATGAAGCAATATACAATAATCTGGAAAAAGAACTAATGGAAGAGTTCAAAGCAGGAAGACTGATTATGTCTGTAGCTGTTGAAGTGTCAGGCATGGAACATGAATGGCAAATGAAAGCATATGAAAGACTGCTGGAAAATGGAGAACTGACACTGCCGGAAGTAAAACAGATGAAAAAACAAATTGAAGCAGAAAGCCAGTGCCCGGGTCAGATGGTATTGCCAGAAATGCAGGACGAAGAACCGGAGCAGGAAACAGAACCAGAAGAACAGGAGAAAGAAACAGAAGAGACAGAAAAGACAGAAGAAACGCCAGAACAGGAAACAGAACCGGAAGAGTGGGAAGACCCAACACCGGAAACAGTAGAATCATTATGCTACAGTTGCGATAAATACGAAGTGTGCCATGAAAAGAAAGCCACAGTAACAAAGTGCAACGCATATGTAAACCGAAAAGAAGCGAGACTGACAGAAGAACAGAAGTACAACCGGGAACAGGCAGCAATTGACAGAGAAACCAAAAAGAAACTGAAAGAAAAAGAGCAGGAAGAAAAAATGCAGAATCTGACCGGGGACACAAAGAAAAAGAAGTATGTACGAATTTCAAAGAATCAGCACGCGGAAATAGAGGACGGAAAGAAACCATACATAATTCTGAAAGACACAGAGCATTTCAAGACGGGAGACATAATTGTAGCACAGGTGTTTGAAGGTGGCAGAGCCACGGGAGAAGTAACAGACCTGTATATAACATGCGTTGATAACGAAGACACGTCTTCTGCGATCAACAGCGGTTATGTGGTAGCAGGAATCCTGAAAAGAGAAGTTGCAGCAGATTTGGGATTGTTAGAGGATGTGGAAGAGTAATGGGACTGTTGGCAGCAGTAATGGAGATAATGAACAGAAGCGATCTGAAAAGGGCAACGCCAGAAATGGTTGTTACCCTTGCTGCACGTTCTGAACAGGAGAAGGAAGCAGGAGGAAGCAAGCATGGCAAAGGAAGTGGCACTGATGAACAAAGATAAAGTAATTGCATATCTGGAATACTACCCGCAGATCGACGGGGAAATAGCAGAACGCAGACGCAACCGGAATGAATTAGATATGGCATATGCACCAGCAGGCGCAATACAGTATGATGGTATGCCAAAAGGAAAGAACCATATATCACGACCAACAGAAGACATTGCTATTGACATGCCGGATTTCGTAAGAAAAGAGATCAGAAGCTATACAGAGAGTATAGAGAAGTTACAACGACTGAAAGTAGAAATACTGCGCGAGGTATCACGACTGGCATTGAAACAGAAAATGGTTGTATTCTCATTTTATTTCTACGGGCTTAAATGGGAACAGGTAGCGGAACACATGCACTACAGCGAACGACAGTGTAAGAACATACGCGACGAAGCAGTAAAGAACCTTGTAAAACGATTCAGGAGTAACAGTTATATTGCAGCTTACGGGCTGCCTGAATAGCTGTTAATTGCACACTATTGCACGTTTGAGTTTGGTATAATAAGTCTATAGTGAAACAGCTGTGGGCTTTTATATCCAAACACAAAAGCCCATATATTTTTTATTTCCGGGAATCTGGAAAGACCGGAAGAAACAAAACGAACGATTAAGAAAGAAAAGAGGGTAGGGGATGGGTAGACCAAAAAACCCCCAGAGGGGGGTCTGCTTAAAAAAATATCTGGACAGCGGCGGAGAGATTACAACAGCACAGTTGGCAGAGGAAGCCGGGGTGCCAGCAAGCAGAATCAGAAAATGGAAGTCGGAAGACAAATGGGACGAACAACTAAAGAAGGTACCACGCAAGCGCGGAGGACAGAAGGGGAATAAGAATGCAGCAGGAAGGACACCGAAGAAACAGGGGAACAGAAACGCTGTAACGCATGGAGCCTATGCACACGTAGGGTATGAGGACATAAGCACAGAAGCAGCAGAACAGATAAAGAACTTGGCAGCAGCTGGCGCAATGTCAAACCTACTGCAAGAACTGCAAGCCCTGATGGTCCGCAAAGAATACCTTGAAGGACTATTGAAACAGTACACGGACGAAGAGAACCAGCAGCAGTTCTACACAGACAAAGTAGTACACATGATTGTACCAAAGAGCGTGGAGGATATGCAGGCAGAAGAAGACAGCGGCAGAGAGACAGGAGAAGCGCAAGACCCGGAAGCAGCAGGGCAGGCAGCAGGAGCAGGCGGCGAGAAGTTCAAGACAGCAATGAAGTCTGTCATTAAGTCCAGCGCATTTGAACGCGCAATGAAAGTAGAATCAGAATTAAATAAAGTTCACGGGCGAATACTGAAAGTCCTTGACAGTATCAAGGCATATGAGATAGAGGAAAGACGTTTAACGCTGCAACAGCAGCAGTACGAATTACAGAGAAGCAAGGCTTTAGGCGAGTTTGACGTTGATCTGGAAGAAGACGAGGACGAACAGCAGGAAAAATTTTGAAAAAAAATCATGGGTCCTTCTGGCGGTTCAGCGACACTGCGGGTACAGCGACGCCCAAAACCGCCCTAGATAATAAAATAAAATTTTCGTTTCCGCTTCCGGGCGGCAAATAAAAAAAGGGGGTGGGGGTTTGAAATTATACACCGTAAAAGTGGTGGCAAAGTATCTGGATATGACAGAAAGAAACGTGCGGATATTGCGAGACAAAAATATAATAACGGAAAGCGCCCCCGGTCTATTTGATCTGGCAAGAGTTATACCACAGTACATTGAGTACATAAGAAAAGGTGGGACGGAAGAAGAGACGGCAGACTACAATGTGGAGCGTGCAAAGCTGGTGAAAGCAAAAAGGGAAAATGAAGAACTGGAACTGGCATTGAAACGCAAGGAATTACACCGGACGGAAGACATAGAACAGGTAATGACTGATACACTGATAAGATTCAAAACAAGACTGCTGGCAATCCCGGCAAAAGTCAGCCCGATACTTGCGAAGAAAACGAACCAGACTGAAATATTTGAAATTATCAAGTCCGCCACAGACGAAGCACTGGAAGAACTGGCGGACTTTGACGGTATATTTGGAGAAACGAACAATGCAGCAGATACAACCGAACACAAGGACACTGTTTAAAAGAATATTCAGTGTATTAAAACCGCCGCCAGAACTGAAATTATCAGAATGGGCGGATAAATACCGCAGACTGTCCGCCGGGGCTTCTGCGGAGCCGGGGCGCTGGAGAACATCAAAAGCACCGTATCAGAAAGAGATCATGGACGCGATCACCGATATTCACATAAAAAAAGTGGTGATTATGTCTGCGGCGCAGGTTGGGAAGACAGACGCAATGGTATTAAACCCTATAGGCTATTACGTCCATTACGACCCGTCACCGATAATGGTAATACAGCCAACAATTGACATGGCAGAAAAGTTTTCAAAAGAGAAACTGTCACCAATGCTTAGAGATACACCGGTACTGGCGGAAAGAATAAATGAAAAATCAAGAAACAGTGGAAACACGATCACACAAAAGATTTTTCCCGGCGGCAATATCACAATCGCAGGAGCAAACAGCCCAACTGGGTTGCGATCACACACAATCAGGATATTGCTTGCAGATGAAATAGACGGTTATCCGGCAAGCGCAGGGCAAGAAGGGGACCCACTGTTGCTTGCATCAAAAAGACAAACAACGTTCTGGAATAAAAAACAGGTGGATATATCAACGCCGACGATCAAAGGCGCTTCACGAATAGAAGTAGAGTACGAAAACAGTAGTAAGGGAGAATGGAACGTGCCGTGCCCGTGCTGCGGAGAATTGCAGCCGCTTGTATGGGCGAACGTACTGTTTGACAAAGAAGATCTGTCAGAAATACGGTATGTATGCAGCAAATGCGGGGCTATATCGAGCGAAGCAGAGTGGAAAGAACACTATACAGAAGGGCGCTTTATACACGAAAACCCGGAAAACCCGGTGAAAGGCTTTCACCTAAATACACTTGCATCAACACTTACAACATGGCGGGACATGGTAGAAAAGTTCATTGTTGCAGACGAACAGGTAAAAAAAGGCAACATTGAGTTGATGAAAGTATGGGTAAATACAGAACTTGGCGAAACATGGGAAGAAGACGGCGAACAGGTAGAGGACGAAGAACTGATGAAACGCCGCGAGCGATACAACTGCGAGATACCAGAAGAAGTTTTGTATTTGACTGCGGGAGTAGACACACAGGACGACCGTTTTGAAGTTGAAGTAGTAGGGTGGGGACCAGACTACGAAAACTGGGGAATTAAGTATGCAGTAATATACGGGGACAACAGCAACATACAAAATCAGGTATGGAAAGACCTTGATGTTTTTCTGTCCCAGACGTTCCATAAACCGGACGGAACAAAAATGAAGATCGTATGCACCTGCATAGACAGCGGCGGTCACAGATCGAATCAGGTATATAGATTCTGCAAAGAACGGTTTAACAGGCGTGTATTTGCTATACGTGGTTCAAATGACAGCGCGGCAGCATATATTCAAAAGCCAACAAAAAACAACAGAGAACAGGCGTATTTATTTACACTGGGAGTAGATACAGGAAAATCACTGCTGTTGCAACGCCTGAAAGTAGAAGAGGAAGGACCGGGCTTTTGCCATTTTCCAAAAGACGAAAAAGGGAAACCGTATTCACCGCGAGGATATGACGAAAAGTATTTTAAAGGCTTAACGTCGGAAAAACAGGTATTGCACTACAAGAGAGGAAAAGCAGTGTTTGAATGGGTATTAAAAGACCTTGGAGAACATAAACGAAATGAAGCACTTGACTGTCGGAATTATGCGACGGCAGCAATAGAAATATACGGTATGCCACTAAAGAAACAAGATCAACAAACGACACAGCAACCAAAAGTCAAAAAAAGAAGAGGAAGAAGAAGCACAGGAGGTATAATATAAATGGCAGGAATTACACTGGAAGTAGCACAAAAAAAATTAAATTTATGGTTAGAAGCACAAGACATTATTGCAACCGGGCAAAGTTATACAATAGGCAGCAGAACAATGACAAGGGCAAATTTAACGGAAGTAAGAAACATGATCGAATATTGGAATGGCTGGGTTGCAAAACTTGAAAATGCGAAGAAAACAGGAGGAAGAAACAGAGTACAAAGAGTTGTGCCACGCGATCTGTAAAAAAAGAAAGTATTTCCCGGAATTGCACGGCATTTCCCGAAACGGCGAAACATTTCCCCCCATTGCACGGCAAAACGTGGTATTTTTGTAATGTAAAAATAGGACATACAGAAAAGCACCTGCACAGGGTGCTTTTTTCATACCCAAAAACAAGGGGGTGAAAAAGAAAACGGCATGAACATTTTTGACAAAATAGTATCTGCGGTAGCACCGAACACCGCACTGAAAAGGACAGTTGCGAGAAAGAAACTGGAAATTTTGAACAGCGGTTACGGAAATTACGGCGCAAGCACCTACAAAAAGTCCTTGATAGGTTGGAACTATGCTGGCGGGTCAGCAAGGGAGGACATAAACGACAATTTGAATATATTGCGCCAGCGCAGCCGTGATCTATATATGGGCGTACCGCTTGGAACCGGAGCAATTAAGACCATGCGAACAAATGTTGTAGGGCGCGGGCTTATGCTAAAACCGACGGTTGACGCTTCAATGCTTGGAATTACACCAGAAGCGGCACAGACACTAAATGAGCAAATACAGCGGGAATGGTCCTTGTGGGCGGATAGTCCAGACTGCGACATGGCAAGACTTGACAATTTCTATGAGTTGCAACAACTGGCGTTCATGGGGTGGCTTATGTCAGGTGACACACTTGCACTATTGCCAACAAAACACAGAATCAATCAGCCATATGATTTGCGAATACAGCTGATTGAAGCAGATCGGTTGTCAAGCCCGAATTACTTCGACACGTTCGACAATCAGATTGTAGGCGGCGTGGAAGTAGATAAACAAGGTGAAGTAGTAGCATATCATTTCAGCAAGCAACACCCGCTTTCCAGAGCGTCAGAGCCTATAGAGTGGGTAAGGGTGGAAGCATACGGCAGCAGGACAGGAAGACGAAATGTGCTGCATCTGATGAACCGTGAAAGGATAGATCAGCGGCGCGGCGTACCATTCCTTGCACCAGTCATAGAAGCACTGAAACAGCTTGGACGGTACACGGACGCAGAACTTGTAGCGGCGGTAGTGTCTGGAATGTTTACAGTCTTTATTGAAAAGACCGACAACAGCGAAGATGCAGCTATAGGCGCGGCAATTCCAGCGGAAGTACAGGTGGATGCAGAAGACGAAACCACACTTGAAATGGCACCGGGCGCAATTCTCGATCTGGCAGAAGGGGAAAAACCAAACGTGGCGAACCCGGGAAGACCGAACGCCAATTTTGACGGGTTTGTAACTGCAATATGTAGACAGATAGGAACGGCGCTTGAAATACCATATGAACTTCTTATGAAACACTTTACAGCGTCGTACAGTGCAAGCCGTGGCGCATTGGAAGAAGCATGGAAGTCATTTAGAATGTACCGGGAATGGATGACAAACGACTTTTGCCAGCCGATCTACGAAGAATGGCTATCAGAAGCGGTTGCAAAAGAAAGAATCAGCGCACCCGGATTCTTTACAGACCCATTACGCAGAAAAGCATTTTGTAAAGCACAGTGGAACGGTCCTGCACGCGGATTACTTAACCCGGTACAGGAGGTAACAGCAGCAGAAAAGAGAGTACAGAATGGCTTTTCCACAAGGGCGAATGAAACAATGGAAATGACGGGCACTGATTATTACGAAAACTGCCGACAGTTAGAGCAGGAAGAAAAAAGACTGAAAGGAGTAAAAGACATTGCCAACAGTACAGCAGGCGAACCAGCAACAGGAAAATAAGTTCTGGAACTTCATTCCGGCAGCAGGAAACAAGCCACCGGAATTGTTATTGTACGGGGCTATATCTTCACAGCAAAGCTGGTGGGAAGATAGGGTGACACCGGGAAAATTCAATGAAGAACTGGCAGCCCTTGGGGATGTATCAGAAATTATTGTAAGAATCAACAGTGGCGGCGGTGACGTGTTTGCTGCAAATGCGATCTTCACACGTTTAAAAGACTGCTCAGCAAAGATAACAGTGAAAATTGACGGGTGGGCGGCTTCCGCAGCTACAATAATTGCAATGGCGGGCGACACAATCAAGATCGCTAAAAACGGCGTATTTATGATACATGATCCAGCTATGACAGTTTGGGACACCTTTACAGCAGAAGACTTTGAAAAGATGGCAGAAGAATTAAAGGTTATCAAACAGTCAATTGTAAATACATATGCAATGAAAAGCGGTAGAGATACGCAGGATATAGAACAACTCATGTCTGTTGAAACATGGTGGACGGGAGAAGATGCAGTATCAAACGGTTTCTGCGACGAAATTATGTTTGATGATGTTTCAACCGCTGTGGAAAACAGCAGCCACGTTGTAGTAAACAGCGTATCACTGGACGTATCAAGCTATAAAACGCTTCCCAGATCGTTGTTTAACAGCCCGAAAAATCCGGGGTGTTTTACAAATACAAGTGCAGCCAAAACACAAAAAAAGGAGGAACAGAACATGGCAACAAACGAAAGCATTACAACGGTTGAAGCACTGACGGCAGAATACCCGGATTTAGTAGCAAAGATCGTAAGCAATGCAAAAGAAGAGGAACGCGCAAGAATTAAGGACATTAAAGAAACTGCGCTGAATGGTTTTGAAGACATTGTGGAAGACGCAATGTTTGAACACCCGGTAAGCGCAGCAGAAGTAGCCCTGAAAATTGTAAATGAGCAGAAGAAACAGGGTGGAACATATCTTGCAAACAGAGACGCGGACGTAACAGACAGCAACGCTGGAAATGTAGGAGCAGCAGCAAAACAGACAGGGCAGGAAACAGAAAACCCGTATGACGCTGCAATTGACAAACTGTTTGGCAAGAAAGGAGGTCAGCAGAATGTATAAAGTTGGGAAATACGAGACTACACCGCAGAATTTTTTTGCTGGTGAGTTTCCGACATTAACAGAAACCGGAACAGCGGCAACAGCGCTGGAAGAACATACACCAGTTTATATTGACGAAAACGGGAAAGTTGCGGTTGTAACAGCAGCTAAAGCAACGGACGTGATCGGAATTACTGCAAGTGCGGCGGAAAAAGACGCACCAGTAGTCTATTACATGACAGGCGAGTTTTTCACAACAGGCGTGAAGTTCCCTAGCGACGTAACAGCGGAAACATTAAAACCGATTTTAAGAAAATTATCTATTTTCTTACGATAAATAACAGGAGGAAAAAACAGAAATGGCAAATGAAGTAAGCATTTACGAACCACGGACCATGAACCGTGTTGTATTGAGCATCCCGCCAGTACATATGTTTTTCAGAAATACATTCTTCAAACACGAAGATACATTTTCTACAAAAGCAGTTGACATTGATTTTGTAAAAGGTTCCAGACAGGTTGCACCATATGTACACCCACGTATCGGAAGCAAAACAGTAGCAAACAAAGGATACACAACAAAAAGCTATACACCGCCACTGGTTGCACCGGACAAGATCACAACAGTTGACGACCTTCTGACAAGACTTCCGGGTGAAAGTCTTGTGTCTGGAATGACACCAGCAGAAAGGGCAGTACAGAAACTGGCAACAGATTTCATGGAATTACAGGATATGATCGCACGCCGCGAAGAACTTATGTGTACACAGGCAATCTTTACAGGAAAAATTCCAATTATCGGTGAAGGATTGAACGAAGAAATTGATTTTGAATTTACAAATACAGAAACAATTTCTACGGCAACAAAGAAATGGAGTAATGAAAACTCAGACCCGATCGCAGACCTGAAACGCTGGCACAAGAAAGTACAGAAAACAGGTTTTACAAACTGCGATATGTGTATTATGGCGGATGATGTAGCAACAGCATTTATTGCACACCCGAAAGTACAAAAAATGCTTGATGTAAGAAACTACCAGCTTGCAGTTATTCAGCCACGACAACTGCCGGATGGCGCAACTTATCTGGGAAGTATTCAGGAACTGGGACTGGACATTTACACATATAACGAATGGTATCTTGACGACTGGACTACACCGGAAACACCAGTAAACAACCCAATGGTGCCAGACGGAACACTTGCGCTGCTGTCAAGCAATGCAAACTATTCTATGCTGTACGGCGCAGTAACAAAGCTGGACGACACTTCAAAGAAGTTCGTTACAGTAGAAGGAAAGTATGTGCCTAACACATGGATTGAACACAAACCGGACAGAAGATTTTTACAGCTTTCTTCTGCACCACTTGCCGTTCCACACGCTGTTGACAGCTGGTTTGTGGCAAAGGTGCTTTAATGGACTTCAAAACAGCTGCATTAAAAGACATGGAAACTTTTCATAACACGGCAGAATTTGCAGTTGTCAAAGATATTCGATATGACGGGGAAACGTACACGGTCCCTGTCATATTGGACCATGAAACCGCTATGGAACGAAAACAGCTAAACGGTGATAACGGCGAAGGAATTAACAAAATTGAAGCTGTGGCGTATATAGCACTTGCAGACCTTGGATTTGTCCCAACACGCGGAAACACGATTGATATTGACGACGGCGGAAGATACCGAATGTTCAATATCAACAGCGCGGAGTGCGAAGACGGGGAAATAGTGCTTGAACTGGGAGCGTATGACGAATGATTGAAATAACAGTGGAAGGAATGGAACGGGCAGAAAAGATTCTGGCAAATGTGCCAAAAGGTGCGGAACGGGCAGCAGCAAACGCCCTGAACCGTGGACTGTCACGCGTAAAGACCGGAGCAATGCGGAAAGTAAAAGAAGTGTATGCAGTACAAAGCGCTGCACTGTCCGCGGCTACAAACACAAGAGTACGCAAAGCGAGCGCAGGAAACCTTGTGGGGTACATTTCTTTTTCTGGTGCAAAAATTCCGTTATACAAATTTCATGTAACACCAAAGACACCGGGAACCGGGCAATTTGTCAATGCGGGCGTAATGAAAGGCGGCGGCACAACATTTCAGTCCGCTTTTATCGCACAAATGGCAAGCGGACACCTTGGAATCTTTGAAAGAGAAAGCAAACCACGTTTCCCAGTAGAAGAGATCATGGGACTTGCTGCCGCGCAGATGGTAGGAAACGAAAAGATCATCGAACCGCTGGAAGAAGAAGCACAGAAACTTGTAAACGAACGTCTGGAACATGAAATTGAACGGTTACTGGGCGGAGGTTAATTTTTATGACACCAATTATATTACTTGAAAGACTTGCTGAATTTGTAGAAGAAAATATTTCAGACATCAAATTGCAGGTAAGAGTAACAAACACAAAACCGGGGGAAGAAAAGGAACGGGCAGCAGAAGTACACAAAATGCGCCTGAAAAAGAAAGAGGATAAAACGCAAAGAATACCATACGTGCTGTTACAACTGCTGAAATTAGAGGACGATAAACAGCCGTCACAACCAGCAGGAGCAACCGCACAAGTAAGAATGGTGGTTGCGACATTTTCAGAAGATGGAGAACAGGGCGCATACGACGTTTTAAACGTTCTTTTAAGAATCAGGGAAAGACTTCTGGCAACAGGAGTGATCGGGCAGCAATTTGAAGTACAAAAGCCACTTGAAGCTGTAGTGTACCCGGATAATACAGAACCGTACTATTTCGGGGAAATGATAGCGAACTTTTCAATACCAACAATAGAAAGGGAGGTCAATTTTAATGGCTACTAAAAAAGTAGATCAGGAAAACACAACAGTACAGGAAGAAACAAAAGTGCAGGAAGAAACAAAAACACAGGTCCCAACAGTAGAACAGGAAGAAATTACAAAAGTAATTTATGTGGGTCCTACACTGCCACGCGGAAAACTGAAATGCAACACAATTTACGAAGGAACAGAAGCAGAGATTAACAAGGAACTGGAAAACGTTCTGGAAGAATACCCGCTTGTTTCAAAAATGCTGGTGCCAATTGAAAAACTGGCAGATGCAAAATACAAGGTGAGAACAACCGGAAACATTATGAACAAATATTACACAGATTTACAGTCTGTTATTTCTGCAAAGTTAAAACAGGAGGTATAAAAAATGGCAAATATTACACACGGCGCACAGTCTAGCAAAGCACCTACAAGCGTGTCATCACCGAATGTAGCAGCTACTGGAATTACATTTGCAGTAGGAGCAGCGCCAGTACACACCGTAGACGGAAAAGTAAACGAAGTTATCATGCTGAACAACTGGGAAGAAGCAGTAACAGCGCTGGGATATTCTGACGATTGGAAAAACTATGGTCTGTCAGAAGTGATTTACACAATGTTCAAACTTTACAAGGTTTCCCCGGTATTCGTGGTAAATGTACTGGACCCGGCAAAACACAAAAAGACAGGAACAACAACTGCAACACCAGTTGACAATCAGATCAAACTGCCGATTTCTACCATTGACACTTCTGTAAAAATTACAGGAAAGAAAGTGGATGAAGATTTCGCGGTGTTCTATGATGATGAAAACTGCATTGTAGAGTTCCTGAAGGACAACGCAACCGAAACAACTGTAACATATGACGAAATAGACCCGTCGGCGGTTACAAAAAATGATATTATCGGAGGTTTCAGCACATCCACACACAAACATACAGGTCTTGATTTGATCGACAGCGTTTACCCAAAATATACATATGCGCCAGACCTGATTTTGTGCCCGAATTGGTCACATGACCCGGAGGTTGCAGCAGTCATGGCAGCAAAGAGCGAAAATATCAATGAAGTATTTGCAGCAGATGCAATTCTGGATGTTGATACAGCGGAAGCAGGATATTATACAGAAGTTCCAGCATGGAAGAAATCAAAAAATTTCAGCAGAACAAATGAACTGGTTTGTTTTCCACACGTAGCACTGGGAGAAAAGATTTTCAACTATTCTTCACAGCTTGCAGGTCTTATGGCACAGGTAGACAATACCGACGAATACGGCGGCGGCACACCTTGCGAAAGTGCTTCAAATAAAACATTACAGGCAGACAGCGCCGTACTTGCAGACGGAACAGAAGTAATCATGGATTTACAGGGTGCAAATTACCTGAATGACAACGGTGTTATTACAGCGCTTAATTTTGCAGGCAGCTTTACTTCATGGGGAAATTACACCGCAGCATTTCCAACAAGTACAGACCCGGTAGACTATTTCTACTGCATTTCCCGTATGTTCAAATGGGTTGGAAAAACAGTGGTGCAGTCCTATTGGTCTAAACTTGACCGAAAACTGACACGAAGACTGATTGACGCTATCTTAGAGGGAGTTAATACATGGCTGCGTGGGCTGACCGCAGAAGAAAAGATTCTGGGAGGACGCGTGGAATTAAGAGAAGAAGAAAACACATTAACAGCGCTGATGGCTGGACGTGCAAAATTCCACATCAGTCTTACACCACCGTCACCGTTGCAGAAACTTGATTTTGTTCTGGAATATGACGTGTCATATTTACAGACATCATTATTAGCAGCATAAAGGGAGGAAAAAACAAATGGCAAGCATGAATGAAACAATCATTAACTTTGCAGTGTACGAAGACGCTACAGAGTTTTTAGGAATGTCAGAAGCTACACTGCCTGACCTGTCATTTTTAACACAGGAGATTTCCGGCGCAGGAATCGCGGGAAATATTGAAAGTGTAATTATCGGTCATATGGAAGCTATGACATTAACACTGAACTTTAGAACTGTAAGTAAATCCCAGATGAAACTTGCTGCGCCGAAAGTTCACAATATCGACCTTAGAGTAGCGCAGCAGGACCACGACACTACAGCAGGCGCACTGAAAACTACAGGTGTAAAGCATGTTTTAAAGGTAACACCAAAGAAAACCGCGCTTGGAAAAGTTGCACCAGCTTCAACAGCAGACGGCAGCGGAGAATATGCGGTATCTTATTACGCGGTCTATATTGACGGCGTAAAGAATACAGAAATTGACCCGCTGAACTTCATCTGTATTATTGATGGCGTGGACTATCTGAAAGAGGTTAGAAAGATTTTAGGAAAATAAAATAAGATCAGCAGTCAGACCAGCGGAGAAATACCGCTGGTTTTTGATTGCAGAAAAACGGAGGAATAGAACATATGAGCGATAACAAAAATCTTGAAACAGTACAGGAAGAGACTACAGAAACCGTAGCAGCAGAAGAAATGGAACAGGCAGAAAAAACAGGCGTTGTGGTTATGGGAGATAAGAAAAAAACAGCTTCACAGTCTGTAAATTATACCCACACTTTCAAAGAACCACGGGAGATCATGGGAAAGAAATACAAAACCATGACGTTCTATTTTGAAAATCTTACTGGTGAAGACATGGAAGCCGTAGAAGAAGAACTGGCAGCAAACAACCAGTTTGTACTTGCACCGGAAGTCAATTCAGCATTTCAGGCGAGACTTGCAGCAAGAGCCGCCGGAGTTGCATCTGACGAAATCTGCCGTTTACCGATTGGCGATTACATGAAGATTAAAAACAAAGCAAGGGATTTTTTAGTGTCTGCGGGCTATTAAAAATTAAGAACCCCGCTGAATTTATCAGGCAGCAGGCATGGAAAATGGCAAGGAGTTCACACACGCCCGTCCCGTATTGGATGGAAATGCCACTATTACGCTTCTTCCGCTGGATAAAAACAGCAAACGCCATAACAGCAGAGGAAGAAAGAGAACGTAAACGGCAAGAGAAAAAGCGTTAAGGGAGGTGGGACGAATTGGCAGGGGGACAGAAACAGTTTGAATTATTGTTTCAGTTAAAAGCGGCTTTAGGCGGAAACTTCAATGGAGTGTTCAGAAATGCGATTGACACCCAAAAGAAACTTGCACAAAGCATAAAACAGGTCAATTCCGTTCAGGGAAAGATTGACGCTTTTACAAAAACAAACAGCGCTATTGATAAAAACAAAGCGAAGCTGTCAGAACTACAGACAGAACACCAGAAATTACAGCAGCAGTTGCAGCAGACGGCGGAGAAAAAGAAAGCCTTAGAACAGGCAATGGAAACCGCCAAAGCAAACGGAGATGTAGAAGAGTACGAAAGACTATCTACAGAACTACAGGCAACAGAAAAAGAGTATGACAGCTTAAATAACAAACTGAAATCGAATGAAAACCAGATACAGAATACCACTGCCAAAATAGGAGAACAGGAACAGAAGTTAAGTAGCTTAAAAGCAGAATTGCAGTCTGCCGGGGTAGATACTGACAATCTGGGAAAATCAAATGAAAAGCTGCAAAAATCATATGAAAAACTAAAAGCGTCGCAGGATAGATTACAGGGGCTGCGAGAAAAACAGCAGCAGATCACAGCAGAGATCGGAAAGACGAAAATGCAGCTTGCAGGAACCGTGGGAACAATCACCGCAGTTGCTGCCGCTGTCTATGCAGGTCCTGTAAAAAGTGCAATGGAGTACGAAACTGCATTGCAGAAGGTTTCAACAATTGCTGATAGCACAGAAGTACCATTGAGTACAATGTCAAGTCAGATCATGCAGCTTTCAAACACTACAGGCATTGCAGCTTCAACAATTGCAGAAGATGTTTATAACGCAATATCTGCCGGACAGAAGACAGGGGACGCAGTAGCTTTTGTATCAAGTTCAACAAAACTGGCAAAAGCCGGATTTGCAGAGAGTTCGCAAACACTAGACGTATTGACAACCATTCTGAACGCATACGGAATGGAAGCAGAGAAGGTAACAAGCGTATCAGATATGCTGATACAGACCCAGAATAAAGGTAAAGTAACCGTAGGTGAACTATCAAGTTCAATGGGTAAAGTTATTCCGACTGCAAAATCCTACAATGTAGGACTGGAACAGTTATGCGCCGGTTACGCAATAATGACCTCCAAAGGTATTGCTTGCGCAGAAAGCACTACATACATGAACAGCATGTTGAATGAACTTGGAAAAAGCGGAACCACCGCAAGCGAAGCCCTGAAAAAATCAACTGGGCAGAGTTTTCAAGAGTTGATGGCAAGCGGAAAAAGCGTAGGCGAAGTATTGCAAGTCCTGCAAGATCAGGCAACCGCAAGCGGAAAGAGCCTTGCAGATATGTTCAGCAGTTCGGAAGCTGGAAAAGCCGCAGTATCATTACTTTCTGACGGCGTGGAAGGTTTCAACAATCAGGTACAGGGAATGATTGACAGTGCAAATGCTACAGACGAAGCATTTGCAAAGATGGAAGCATCAACAAAAGCCAAAATGGAAAAAGCCAAAAACAGTATCAGCAATTTAGGTATTGTTATTGGACAAACTTTCTTACCGATAGTTGGAACACTTGCAGACAAAGTAGCAGTTGTCGTACAGAAAGTAACAGAATTTGCACAGGCAAACCCAAAACTTGTGCAGACGATCACAAAAGTTGTAGCAGCACTGGCAGCACTCAAAGTAGCAGCACTGGTTGGAAAACTAGGGTACCTTGAATTTTCAAAGGGAATCAATGATGTACAAATTGCACTGAACCTGTTTAAAAGTAGATCATTGATAGCCGGAATTGAAGGAACAAACCTTGCGGGAAAACTGCAAAAGGCAGGCAAAGGAATACTGTCATATTTCGGAAACGTAAAAGGCGCGCTGGGTGGCGTTGGTTCGGCGTTTATGCAACCGTTCGCAGGAATTGGCGGAAAGATAGGCGGAAGTCTTTCTGGCGTTGGTTCAAAGATGGTATCAGGAATCCTGAAACCATTTTCAGCAATCGGGGGTAAACTATCAGGAATCCTGTCTGGACTGGGCGGAGTAATAGCAAGATCACCGCTTGGAAATATTGGAAAGATAATAACAGCAGGGTTCAGCGGAATAGGCAAGATTATTTCACCGATAGGCAACATGTTCAAAACAGCGCTCGGACCGCTGGCAAAACTGGGAAGTACCATGCTTGGACCACTTGCAGGAATTGCAGGTAAAATTCTTCCGGTAGTCGGAGCAGTGACAGCAGTTATTATAGTTATTCAGTTACTAAAAAATCATCTTGGAGAAATCCGGGAAGCAATAGGAAAAGTATTTGGAGAAAAAGGTGTTGCGGTATTCGATAAAGCGGTTGCAGCAATCGGGAACGTAACAAACGCTGTAAAGAACATATTAAGCGGCGGAAATCTGGAAGGAATACGCCAGAAGATCAGCGACACTTTTGGAGAAAAAGGCATTGCGGCATTTGACACTTTTGTATCAGCGGCAGGAAAAGTGAAAAATGCACTGTCCGCATTTGCAAGTGGTGTACAAACATATGTAACACCAATTGCAGAACAGGTTATACAGGTATTCCAAAAACTGATACCGATTATAGCAGGAGTATTTACAAAGATACTGGCAGCAATAAAACCAGTAGCAAGCGCATTTATGAGCGTTGCAAAGAATGTATTTCCGAAAGTAGCAAGCCTGATAACCGGAGCATTACAGACAATATCAAAAATATTTGATGTTGTACTGAAAGCCCTTGACGGTGACTGGAAAGGCACATGGAATGGCATTAAAGATATTGCAACAAGCGCAGTGCAGGCGTTACCGGGACTGTTAAGCGGTGGCTGGGAATTACTGAAAACGTCGGTGTCAACCGTAGGCGCAGCAC
>ENA-ORSA01001574-ORSA01001574.1-human-gut-metagenome-genome-assembly--contig:-NODE-1574-length-18449-cov-2.878384_pt1 | contig 18449 bp, 21 predicted proteins | sample MGYA00242179_ERZ509142 | MGnify/ENA primary metagenome ERZ509142 (study PRJEB26280, sample SAMEA2338659) | human gut metagenome | biome: human gut; feature: human-associated habitat; material: faeces... | reverse complement strand
AATAAATGCAGCAGGGAACCATTTTAAAAGGCGTAGGCGGATACTATACCGTCCTATACGAAACAGACAAACAGTGCATATTAAAGCCCAGGGGGAAATTTCGCCATAACGAAATCCGCCCTTTGCCCGGCGATCATGTGCTCTTTCAAGAGCCGGAAGAGGGCAAAGAAGGCGCGTTTGATGAGATTTTGCCGCGCAAAAATCAAATGATCCGCCCCGCTGTGGCCAATATAGATCTTTTATGGGCCGTCATTTGCATGAAAAAGCCCAAGGGGGATTTTCTTTTGCTGGATAAGCTTTTGGCAAACTGCCGGCGGGAGCATATTCCCGTGCGTGTGGTGCTCAATAAATGCGATCTGGCAACCCCTGCGCAAAAAGACAGCTTTTTGCAAAGCTATCGCGCGTTTGATCCTTTGCTTGTTTCCGCCCTTACAAACGAGGGCATAGAGCAATTAAAACAGCAAACCCGGGGCAAAACCATCTGCCTTTCCGGGCAAAGCGGCGTGGGCAAAACCAGCATTACCAATGCGCTTTTGCCGGGGCACGCCTTTCAAACCGGAGAACTGAGCAAAAAAACAAGCCGCGGCAAACACACTACCCGCCATGCCGAATTGCTCCCCTTGCCCCAAGGCGGCACGTTGGTGGATACGCCGGGGTTCAGCTTGATGGAGCTGCCCTTGATGGAGCCGGAATCGCTCTGCTCGCTCTATCCGGAATTTGATGCCTATCAAAACCAATGCCGGTTTGACGGCTGCCTGCACCATGCAGAGCCGGATTGCGCCGTAAAACAAGCTGTAGCGCAGGGGAAATTGGATGAACCGCGCTATCAGCGCTATCTGCAAATTTTGCAGCAAGTACAGGAAAAATGGAGGAAACGCTATGAATAAAGTATTGGTCAGCCCGTCTATTTTATCGGCGGATTTTTCCCGCCTTGGCTCGGAGGTTGCTTCGTTAGAGCAGGCCGGGGCAGATTGGATTCATGTAGACGTGATGGATGGCAATTTTGTGCCGAATATCACCTTTGGCCCCTGCGTATTGGCTGCCTGCCGCCCGCATACGGATCTGCCGCTGGATGTGCATCTGATGGTGGATGACGCCATTCGCTATATTCCCGCCTTTGCAGAGGCCGGGGCAGACATCATCACTGTGCATATGGAAGCAGAACGCGATGTGAAAAAGAGTGTGGATTTAATTCACCATTATGGCCTAAAGGCCGGCGTTGCCATCTCTCCCAACACGCCGGAGCTGATTTTGATGAACATGCTAAACCAGGTGGAGCTTGTTTTGGTGATGACGGTAAACCCCGGCTTTGGCGGCCAGAAATTCATGCCGGAAGCGGCGAAAAAAGTGCAGGCCATTCGGCGTATGCAGATCAATCCGGAGCTTCGCATCGGCGTGGACGGCGGGATCAATCTGGAAAACGTAAAAAGCGTGATCCACGATGGCGCAGATGTTATCATCGCAGGCAGCACGGTGTTTAACGCGAAAAACAAAGCGCTGGCCATCAACGCCTTAAGACGCGGATGAACGGCTTAATCTACACCGGCGGCGATTGGCCGGACAGGCAAACGGCCCGGCGCCTGTATGAACAGGCGGATTTTGTTGTCTGCTGCGATGGCGCCGCCGTGCAGGCGCAAAAATACAATCTGCCGATGGATGCGCTGGTGGGCGATATGGATTCCATCGACCCTGCCGTTTTGCAGTTTTATCAATCGCTTCCCAATCCGCCGGAAATTTTAACGCTTCCCGTGGAAAAGGACTGGACCGATACCGAATATGCCGTTTCCTACGCGCTGGAAAAAGGCTGCACGGAATTGACGTTTTGCGGCGGGCTTGGCAAACGCATGGATCATTCCATGGGGCAGATTCAGATTTTGTATGACCTGTGCCAAAAAAAAATTCCGCATGCTCTGTATGCCGAAAACACCTTTGCCGTGGCCTTTTCCACGGAATATACCTTAAAAACCGCGCCCGGGCAGACATTTTCTCTCTTGCCGTTTGAGCATAATTGTTGTATAACCATCTTAGGAGCAAAATATCCGCTGGATCATCATCCGTTGCCGATGGGAAAAACATTGGGCATCAGCAACCAGGCAATCCATGATCGCGTAACCATTCAAGTACATCAAGGCACTGTGCTTTTGCTCTGCATAGAGAATCCCGAAGCATAGTTTATCTTTTTTAAGGCGGTGCAGTATGGCGGTACAGGTTTGGGCCCATCGTGGCAACAGTTCTCAATTTCCCGAAAACACGATGGAGGCATTTTCTTCTGCTTTGTCCCTCGGCGCAGACGGCTTGGAAATCGACATTCATTTAACAAGCGATGACCAAATCGTTGTGACGCATGATGAAAGCATAGAGCGCGTTTCAAACGGAACGGGCTTTGTGAAAGACCAGTCTTTTGCCCATCTTCGCAGCCTTGCGTTTAACAAAACGCATCCGGATTCTGCGCCGGACGCCAAAATCCCGCTTTTGTCTGAAGTGTTGGAATTGGTAAAACCCACTAATGCCGTGATCAACATCGAAATCAAATCCGGCGTTGTGCTTTATCCGGATATAGAAAAAAAGGCGCTGGCCATGATACGCGATTTTGGCATGCAGGATCGCATTCTCTTTTCTTCTTTTAACCATTTTTCTCTGATGACGTTAAAGCAGCTGGAAAAATCCACGCAAATCGGCCTGTTGTATTCCGCGGCCTTGGTGGATCCCGCTTTCTATGCAGCGCATATAGATGCGCAGGCTATTCATCCTTTTTACCCGAGCTGCTTCGCACCCGGTGTCATGGAAGGATGTCTCAAACACAACATACAGGCCAACCCGTGGACGGTAGACGATCCTGATCTCATGAAGCGTTTGGCCAAAGCAGGGGTGCACGCCGTGATTACCAACCAACCGGCCCTGGCCCTGGAAACCTTAAAATAAGCTTTTTCAACCTTTGTTATTAACTGTATAGATTTTTCGTTGTTTTTTCCTTTGCATTTTTTCAGCCCTCAACCAAGGGAAGGGGGCTATCTGCTTTTTTATGAATCAAACAGGGAAGAGAGCCTGTTTCATTTTTATCTTTAGGGGGTTTTTGTATGAGGGAGAGAACTGCGCTCACCGAAGACCAGATCTATGACAGGAAAATTCGCATCAATTTTTCCTGGGTCAGCATCTTGTTTGAGGTAGCCTACACCTCAGCAGCGTTTAACACGTTGCTGCTGCAAAACGAGGGATTTTCCAGCACGGAAGTCGGGCTGATTTTGGCCGTGTTTTCCGTAATCGGCATTGTCTCTCCGCCGTTTTGGGGATATTTGGCGGATAGAATGAAATCCATTCCCAAAGCATTTATGATGGTGATGATCCTGCAAGGCATCATGGTGGCGTTTTTGCCGATCAGCGGCATGATCAAAATCGGGGGTCTGTCACTTTTGGCTATCACCATGCCCATTTCAAACTTTTTCCGCCAGCCATCGTTGTCGCTGGCAGATGCTTGGCTGATCAAGGCCGTCAATACTACAGACGGCCGCGTGGCCTTTGGTTCCATCCGTCTTTGGGGTTCCATCGGTTGGGCAGTCGCTTGTCTGATTATGACCAAAATCGCAGACTGGACCAGCGTCGTTGTACCGTTTTACATCGCAGGCGCAGTCTGTATCTCCATTTGTTTTTGGTTTGGGGCATTGGTAAAACGTCTGCCACTACGCGAGCCCAAGGAGGAAAGCGCAGAGCCTGTAGATCATGTGAACCCGTTCCTATTATTCCGCAATTATTATTTTGTCGTTATGCTCGTGTTTAACCTGATTTTGACCGTTTCTTCCAACGGCTCGTTTGTCTTTATGCCGTATCTGTTTACCAGCATCGGCGCTGATCCAAATTTGGCCGCAGCCTCCGTTGGGCTAAAGGCCTTGATGGAAGTACCACTGATGTTTGCCGGCGTATACTTGGTAAGAAAATTCAGCATGCCATCCATGATCGCCACCGTTGGTCTGTTGTATTTTATCGAGCAGACCCTATACACCATGGCTACGTCCGCTACAATGATTTTCGGCATACAGCTAATCCAGGGTCTGGCCTATGGACTGTATGTTTCCTGTTCTGTGGATTATGCGTACAAGTTGGCACCCAAATCCCTAACCGCGTCTGCGCAGTCTTTCATGTGGATGTCCAATGCCGTAGGCACAGTGCTGAGCAACCTAACCGGCGGCTGGCTGATTGCCGCCATCGGCGCTTCCGGACTGTGTCGCGTCAATTCCTTTATCGTTTTAGCCGGGTTTGTGCTGTTTGTACTGTCCTTCCCGTTTGGGGAAAAGGTACTGAAAATCCCGCGGCCGGCGGCGTCTTTATCGCCTAAAAAGCTGAAGTAACAAAAAATATTGTTGGAAATATCATTGTCATATAGGCAACTCGGTGTTAGAATTGGGTTGCCTATTTGTTTTCGTAAAATTAGTATCCTTTGCATAGACTTTATCATCCCACTGCGTTTCGTGCGTGATCCATTAGCCGCCAACTGAAGAGCGGTTTTTCATAGGGAGGGATTTTTTTGGAAAAACAAACGTTAGCCAATGAGTTACAGCGCAGTAAAAATGTCCGCATCGGGTTTTCTACCATCATCGGATTGTTTTGGATGGCGATGGCCTCTTCTGCGTACAACGTACTGCTGTTGGATAGCCAGCAGTTTACCAGCGCACAAGTCGGTGTTATCATGGCAATTTATTCTTCCATCGGTATCATTGCACCGCCTATCTGGGGTTATTTGGCAGATAAGATGCATTCCATTCCCAAAGCGTATCTCATCGTTTATGCCATACATGCGGTAATCATCGGCTTTATGCCCGTTTTCGGCATGCTGAAGTTTTGGGGGTTTTCCTTTCTGGCCGTGGCGCTACCGCTTTCCAATTTTGTGCGCACGCCGTCTATGAGCTTAATAGATGCCTGGACCATTCACTCCGTGACCCATGTGCGTCGTGTATCCTTCGGCATGGTGCGCTTGTGGGGATCCATTGGCTGGGCCGTTGCCTGTGTCAGTTTATCGTTTTTGGCGGATGCGCTGGGCATTTATGCCGTTTTTGTATCCTGCGGCATTATGAGCGTTGTGGTCTGTTTATACAGCATTCGGCTCAACCGCAAAGTGCCGATGGTAGAAGATGATGATGCGCAAGACGCGCCCAAAGCAGAGGAAAAACAAAAAATCAACCCGGCGCTGCTGTTCAAAAACTATTATTTTGTGGTGCTGCTCGTTTTCCATTTTCTCATTCAAATGATGGGTAACTCCTCCATGTTGTTTTTGCCGTATGTGTTTCGTTCCATCGGTGTAGACCCCAACATTAGCGGCGCAGCCACCGGCATCAAGGCTTTGATGGAAGTGCCGTTTTTGCTGGCGGGAGGTTATCTGCTTACCAGGTTCAAACTGCCTCCCATGATCGCTGCAGTAGGCTGTATCTATGCGTTTGAACATTTTCTCTATACCATGCTCGGTACGCCTTTATTGGCGTCGTTTGTTCAAGCACTTGGCAGTTGGTCCGTCATTTCCATCCAGCTGTTTGGCGGTTTGGCAAGCGGCCTGTATCTAACCACCTCCGTACAATACGCCTACCGGCTGGCCCCTAAAGAGCTCACCGCCTCTGCACAGTCCTTTTTAGGGATGAGCATGTCTCTTGGCGCCATCTGTGCCAGTCTGTTGGGCGGCATGATCATCCAGGCCTCCGGCGTGCGCGCGTTTTACACGCTTACCTCCTCAACCATGCTGGTCGGCATCGTTTTGTTTTTGCTGTCCTTCCCGTTCGGGGAAAAAGTGCTGAAAATCCCGCGGCCGGCGGCTGCAAAATCACCGAGAGAATAGCTTTTTTCCAAAAAGGCGCGGCAATCTGCTGCGCCTTTTGACAATTTTTGCGTATTTTCTCTTTCCTATGGTATAATAAGCAAAATTGGGTTTTAACAATTTGAAGGAAAGTAGGAATGCGTATATGGCTCGTAGGAAGCGTAGAAGGCCTACAAAACGTTTTTTTATAACCATTGCTGTCTTGGCCTGCGTTGTTATGCTGGTTGTATTTTTGTTGCTGCAGGGGCCCAGCGAAGCTTTGATTACAGAGGGCAATCTTTTTGTGGATAAGAGCGTGGAAACGCTGATTGTCCGCGATGAAAAAGTATACAATTCGGATAACTATTCCACCGCCACTTTCTTTGCCTCCGAGGGGCAAAACGTGACCAAGGGCGCCACGATCGCTCAGGTATACAAATGGGGCTATAACGAAAAGCTCATGACGGATTATCTGACAACGCAGCAGGAAATCCAGGATTATCAGGAAAACACCATCTGGCGCGAGGTGGTAAATAAAGACCTGAACACCAACAACGGCAAAATCAACAACACCATCCAGGAAATTGTGGATGTAGTGCAGGGGAACAGCACCAGCGACCTTGTCGTTTTGGAACGCAAGCTGCGCGAGAATATGGAGAAAAAGCAGCAGTTTTTGAAAACCAATGTGCAGGCGGATGATAAGTTGACCGGCCTGTATACCAAAGAGCAGGAACAATTGAACAAATTGGCAAACTGGCGGCAGGATGTGCAGGCCGAAGATGCCGGCATCGTCAGTTTTTATATGGACGGTTGGGAAACCCAGCTGACCCCTTATAACTTGGACAGCCTGACAAAGGCAGACATTGAAGCGGCAAAAAAAGGCGTGGTTACCAGCAAAACTTCTGACGAGAGCACCACGCGCCCGCTGTATCGCCTGGTAAACAACTATAAATGGTATTGCCTGATTTTGTTGGATAAAAAGCATGAAATTCCGGAGCTTAGGGAGGGCGGCGGCGCGAATATGACCTTTGAAGGCTATTTCGAGCGCCCGTATTCTGCCAAGGTCACGTCCGTACGCACCTTAGACAGCGGCGATAAGCTCTATATTTTGGAAATGACGGAAGACATCGGCCCCTTGCTCAGCGTTCGCACGGCCGATGCGCAGATGCATTTGGATTTTACCGGGATGATGGTGCCGGAAAAAGCCATCTTTACCCAGGATGATCAAAAGCTGATCAAGCTCGTACAGGGAGATACGGCCAATCTGATTCCCGTGGATGTTTTGATCTCCGATGGGGAAAACTGTATTATCAAATCTTTGGACGCGGATACAACACTTTCCGCCAACCAAAAGGTGCTGTTGAGGTAGTAAAATGAAAGAACAACTGGCAAACATTTTACAGACGATTCAACAATCGGCTGAAAAGGCAGGCCGCAAGCCGGAGGACATTACGCTGCTGGCTGCCAGCAAGTATGCTGATGTTTCTCAGGTGCAAAAAGCCTACGATTTAGGGCTCCGTTTTTTTGGAGAAAACCGTTCTGAGGGTCTTTTATCCAAAAAAGATTCCCTTCCGAATGACATTTGTTGGCATTTTATTGGACAATTGCAAACGAATAAGGTAAAATACATTATTGATAATGTGGATTTAATCCATTCGTTAGACAGGCTCTCTCTGGCAACCGAGCTGCAAAAGAGAGCTTTGGCAAAACAAACTTCCGTCAACGCGCTCATAGAAGTGTGTTTGGATGACAGAGAACAGCGCGGCGGCATTTTGCCGGAGCGGCTGGAAGCCTTTTTATCCGAATGCGCCTTATTTGAGCGTATACACATCAAAGGGCTGATGTGTGTGGCGCCGTTGGGCGCTGCGCCAGCCGAAACGGAAGCCTGCTTTGCAAAAATGAAAGATCTGTTTGACGGGCTTTCCCGCGTTTGCCCGGATAACGCTTCGATGGAGGTGTTGTCCATGGGAATGAGCCATGATTATCCACTGGCCATTAAACATGGCGCAACCTTGGTGCGGATCGGTTCCGCATTGTTTCAACCAAATAAGAATTAAAATTTCGGAGGTGTGCAATGGCACAAAAGAAGATTTTCGGTAAGGTACTCGATTTGATCGGGCTCGAAGAATCTGCCATTGATGAAGAGGATAACTACGACGATTTTGATGATTATCAAGATGATGATTATCAAGATGATTATGACAACTATGAGGATGAAGACGAATTTGAAGATTTGTCTTATAATAAAAAAGAATCATCCAGAATCGGCCGAAAAAACAATAAGGCCAATAAACGCAAAGAGAAAAACAATCGTCGTGCCCGTAAAGACGAGTATGATTTGGATTTGGACAACGATTTTGCCGAAGATGAAGAGGAAGAATTTGGTAATCTTGGCCGCAACGGCCTGTTAGGCAGCAAATCCAACAAACGCAGCGTGCCGACGGCCGCGCCGGTGCGCACCAGGGAAAGGGACAGAGATTTGGACCAGAGCAGCAAAGTCGTAGGCTTTAACCCGAAGATGAAAATGATCGTATATCAGCCGATGAGCTATGATGATACGCAGAATATCGTGGATAACCTCAAACGCAACAAACCGGTGATTGTAAACCTGGAAGCGGTGGAAAAACAGGAAGCCCAGCGCACGCTGGATTTCATCTCCGGCGCTATCTATGCCATCAACGGCGATATTCAGAAGATCAACAGCGCGGTGTTTGTTTTGGTGCCCGCCAATGTGGATATTTCCGGCAACATTCCCGATGATTTGAAAGGGAAAAGCTTTTATACACTGAACAACCAACGTAGAGACTACTAATCTTCACCCAATTAGGAGGGATACAAGATGTTAACTGCACAGCAAATTCATGAAAAGAGTTTTTCCCGCGATAAAAAGGGATATAACATTGATGAAGTCGATCTCTTTTTGGATGAAGTGATTGTCGATTTTGATAAGCTCTCCAGAGAAAACCAGGAGCTGAAAGCCAGAATCGAGGCTTTGAATAAGCAGGTGGAATCCTATCGCGGCATGGAAAATTCCATGATGCATACGATGGTCACCGTGCATAAAGCGGCCGAAGAAATTGAAGAAAAGGCCAAAAAAGACGCTGAGGAAATGTATGCCAAAACGCGCCAGCAGGCCGACGCTATGGCAGACCGTGCACAAAAAGAATACGACCAGATTCTCAATACGGCCAGCCCAGAGGCAGACCGCATTGTGCGCGATGCCCGCAAAGAGCTCAAAGAAAAACAGGAAGCCATTGTGGAGCTTCATGAGCTTTTGTCCGAATTCAAAACAGGCGTGAAAGACTATGCCGAAGAATTGATCACGTTTGCCGATAAGATCAACGATCCTGAGCCCATTCAGGCCATCTTGCCGACCTTTGCCGAGGAAGATGCCCCTGCCGAGGAAACCGAAGAAGAACCCGCGCAGGAGCCTGCAAACCCGGAAGGGATGTCTGCCAACGAAGTGGTAGATTCTCTGGTAAACGATTTGAAAAAGCAGGATGAACAGCAGGAAAAGGTTGATTATGTAGCGCAATATGTCAACGGTGTGGAGCGCAGCAAACAGCAGGCCGAAGAAGAAACCGAGCCGGAAGAAGAACCGGCTGCTCCGCAGGAAGAAGATGACAACCAGGCCGTGTTCTATGGCCCGGTGGATGCCGATGACGGATACGATAACAACTTTTAATTTCCGCCTTTAAAAGGACTGCCAAGGCAGTCCTTTTTTATTTCCTTTGAGCAGGGCCAAGTATGGGAGAGAAACAATGCCTCAAACAATACCTCCCTGAGCGGATTCAAAAGCATGTTCATTGCCAAAGCTAAGCTGCCGCCATGGATAAATAAAAGAACGGGAGAACCATTGCGCAAAACGGAATATCCATCAAAATCCTGTCAAGTGAAAACATGCAGGCGTATGATTGCATACTGTCAGCAATCCGATTGCAAAAATGAAACTGCCTACCATAGAGCAGAGCTGCCGGAGTTGCTTGCATTTGCAGACAGCACCTATCTGATAAAAAAATACGTGGAATTGTTGTCTGTCGCGCTTTTCTTCGTTGCACAGGCCATTGTTTTTTGGCTTGTACACCGTTAATCTAAAATCCGAACCTGCCTTTACCGAAAAGACGCCCGGCGGCTTAAAAAACTGGGCATTCAGTTTATTTGCATTCCTGCCGTTGCCGTCGTTTCGGAAACCGCAGTCCTCTTGGAAGGGAGTAAAAACATCGCGCTGTTTGACACCTTAGAGAACATAACAACCGGCCTTTTGCTGATCCTCGTTTCGCTGGTTTTCGTTACGGTGTGGAGCTTGCGCAGAAAGCGCGTTTGCAGAAGGCATAATGCGGGCGCAAAACGCAGCTAAGCCCCCAAAACCGCTACGCTCCTTTGTCTTGCGGTCGTACCTGCGCTTTTCGCAACCATGCTTATTATTTTAACGTTGTTTTATAGTAGTTTCCAAAATCGGCCAGCGCATCGATAATAGGCAGCATCTCCCGACCAAGTTCTGTCAACCCGTATTCCACCTTGGGCGGCATTTGCTGATAATCATGCCGGTAGGCAAAGGCCGTCGTCTATCATTTGCCGCAGGCTGTCCGTCAATACCTTTTGAGAAATGCCCTCCAAATCCCTTTGCAGTTCGTTAAACCGCCAAGGGCGCGCTTTCAAGTTGCGCAAAATCAACAATTTCCATTTTCCGCCGATCAGAGATACAGTAGTTGCCACCGGGCACTCCGGCAGTTCGCTCTTTGTTTTCATTTCAAAATCACCTCACAACCATAGTATAGTATACATTCAAAAAAGAATACACAGTTATAAAAAGGTGCGTACTTGTGGGCGTAGTTCCGGGGCAATAAGCTATAAGCAAGCAAAGAGAAATTGCAAAAAATTTTTGGAGGGTCTTTATTATGAAAAACTACACGAAAACAAACATCGGAAATGAAGGCAGGGTAGAGTTGCATGAAACACTCTGTTTAACCGGAGCAGAAATCAGCATCAACCAGTTTCCCGCAGGCGCCAGCGTACCGTTTGTTCATTCCCACAAAAACAATGAAGAGATTTACGGCATTCTTTCCGGCAAAGGCAAAGCCGTGGTCGATGGCGAAGAAATCATACTTTCCGCAGGGGATTGGCTGAAAATTGCGCCCGCAGCAAAGCGGCAGTTTTTTGCAGCAGTAGACGAAGGCATCGCTTATGTATGTATTCAGGTAAAGGAAAATTCGCTTGGCGGCTTCACAGAAAACGACGCCGTGGTGTATTAAATTCTAACCATAAAACAAAAAGCGCAGAAAATTTGCTGCGCTTTTTGTTTTTCTCGTTTTGCCTATTTTTAGATATGTATCATCGTGGTTTATTCAAAAAAATATAATACAAAAGAAAAATCGCCGTGAGATATAGAATCTGCGACGATGATGGCAGGGGTAGAAGGATTCGAACCCTCGCAAAAGGTTTTGGAGACCTTTGTGCTACCTTTACACCATACCCCTATATGATACCTATAAAGAATACCATTTTTTTGTTTCGTCGTCAAGAATATTTTTCTGCCTTGCATGACAAACAGCAAGCCGATATAATAAAAACAGATTCTTACGACGAGCCAACGACAAACCAAAAGGAGAGGGAATGAAATGAGCGAAGAAACCAAAGGCATGAGTATCGATAAAAAGATCGGCTTTATCGGCAACGGCAACATGGCCAGTGCGATTTATAAAGGAATGCTGGTTTCCGGCCTTGCCAAACCGGAAAATATCATTGTATCGGCGCTGGATCCAAACAAACTGGCCAAAAAAGCGGAGGAAATCGGGTTTACGGCCGCAAAATCCAACAGAGAAGTAGTCGAGAAGAGCGATATCATTTTTCTTGCTGTAAAACCGCAATATCTCGGCGATGTTATGGTGGACATCCGGCCTGCCGTAAACGCTTCTAAGGCGTTTGTTTCCATCGTGGCAGGATGGACCAATGTAAAACTGAAAGCGTCTCTGGGCAATGAAGGGCGAGTTTTGCGCGTAATGCCGAACACGCCTTTGCTTGTCGGCGAAGGAATGAGCTGCCTGTGCTCGGAAAACGACTTAACGGAAGAAGAATTTATCTATATCCAAAGCGTGTTTGCGCAGATGGGCCAGGTGGAAGTGTTGGATGAAAAGCAAATAGCCATCTTCTCCGGCATTGCAGGAAGCAGCCCGGCCTATACCTATATGTATATCGAAGCGCTGGGCGATGCCGCCTGCAAATGGGGGCTGCCGAGGCATATCGCTTATCGCGTAGCAGCGCAGGCCGTTTTGGGCGCCGGCAAGATGGTGCGCGATACCGGAGAACATCCGGGTGCTTTGAAAGATGCAGTGTGTTCGCCCGCAGGCACCACCATCGTAGCCGTGCAGGCTTTGGAAGACAGAGGCTTCCGCGCCGCTGTGATGGATTGTGTGGACCGCTGCACGGAAAAATTCAATCAGCTTTAAGTCGGTGGAGTTTTGTCCTGTGAAAAAGGTAACGATTTATTGCGACGGCGCATGCAGCGGCAATCCCGGGCCCGGAGGCTGGGGCGGTATTTTGATGTATCAGTCGTTTAAAAAAGAATTAAGCGGCTATCATCCGCAAACTACAAACAACCGGATGGAATTGCAGGCTTGCATTGAATGCCTGGCCATTTTAAAAGAGCCTTGCGAAGTGGATGTCTATACCGACAGTGCCTATCTGTATAACGCATTTACCAAAAACTGGCTTGGCAGCTGGCAATCCAGAGGATGGAAAAAAGCCGATAAGAAGCCGGTTGAAAATGTGGAATATTGGAAACGCCTGTTGGAGCTGACCGCTTTTCACAAAGTGAAATTTCACAAAGTAAAAGGCCATGCGGAAAACCCATACAACAACCGGGCCGATGCTTTGGCCACAGGCGCCATTGCAAACGCCAAAAAAAAATAAGCAAAAAGAGGGAGAAGGGTTGCTTCTTCCTTTTTTACACATTTATATCTATGCGCAAAACTCATGTTTTACGAAAAGATATTGACAAAAATCCGGATTTTGTTATGCTGTATATATAAAAAGTATCTGCAAATTGTCTTTAGGAGAAAACCATGCCTGAAACCACCGTTGTATCGTATCATACCAAAATTGCGCGCCAGCGTACCGAACGCCTGCGTGCTTTAACCAAAGAGCTGCCGCCTTCGTGTGAAGATTTTTTCCGCGGCATTGAGCCTACCACAACGGTTTTAACCCGGCTAAACTATGCCTATGATCTGCGTCTGTTTTTTGGATACCTAAGCCGTGAAGAGTCGGATTATCTTCATTTTACTGCTCGCGATTTTACGGATGATGTTTTATCCCAAATGAAACCCATCGTTTTAGAGCGGTATCTGGAATATCTAAACTATTATAAAGCGGATGACGGGCGCGAAATGGAAAACGCCAATACCGGCAAAAAACGAAAGATTGCCACCTTAAAATCCTATTTCAAATATCTGTATAAAATGGAGCGAATTCCGGCCAACATGGCGGAAAAAGTGGCGCTGCCGAAAATCAAAGAAAAGCCGATCATTCGCCTGGAGCCGGATGAAGTAGCCAAAATATTAGACGAAGTGGAATCCGGTACGGACCTGACAAAACGCCAGCAGCAATTTCACAAAACCACAAAGCTGCGCGACGTCGCTATTTTCACCCTTTTATTGGGCACCGGCATACGAATTTCAGAATTGGTCGGGCTGGATATCGAAGATTTTGATTTTTCTACCGACAGCTTTTTAATCACCAGAAAAGGCGGCGCCAAGGTCATCCTATATTTCGGCGAAGAAATTGAAAAAGCCATTTTGGATTATCTGGAAGTACGGCGCACGATTGTGCCTGCCGAAGGCTCGGAGCATGCGCTGTTTTTATCCATGCAGAAAAAAAGGATGAGCCAGCGGGCCATCCAGTTGTTGGTAAAAAAATATGCGAACATCGTTACGCCCTTAAAGAAAATTTCGCCGCATAAATTCAGATCCACCTACGGCACCATGCTCAATTACGAAACCGGGGATATCTATCTTGTGGCGGATGTATTGGGCAACAAAGACGTAAACACCACGCGAAAACACTATGCGGCCATGAGCGATGAAAAGCGCAGAATGGCCGCCGGCAAAGTAAAATTAAGGGATTGATCAGCTTTTTTTAGGCTCTGTTCCCTTTTGGGTTTTGTCGTCCATGATGATGGCGTCAATTTGAATTTTCGCAAAATCCTCCGACGGCTCCTCCAGACATTCAAAACAATTATCGCAAAGCTTATGCTTTGTAGGGCAATAATCATCGCACTGCCCGCACAAATCACACTCTTTTTCATACAAGGTGCATTCCGGCATAGATTCATCCTCCCTTTCTTTTGTTAGTATACCATATTGTAAAAAAGGTTTCAAAAAGTATTGAGGAACGAATGTTCGTGTGATATACTATCCCTAGGAACGCCAAGGAAAGGAGTTTCTTTATATGGCAATCAGCGCAAAACAACAACGTGTTTTAGAGTATATTCGGTCGTTTACCAGAGAGCACGGCTATCCCCCGGCAGTGCGTGATATTTGTCAGGGGCTGGGGCTAAAATCCACCTCCACGGCGCATGGTTATTTAGAGCGCCTGGAGAAAAACGGCTATATTCGCCGCGATCCTTCCAAAACACGCGCCATCGAGTTAATTGAAGAGGACAACGGCTTACCGGAGGAATCCTTTGTTTCGGCAGTCAATGTGCCGCTGTTGGGGCAAGTGGCGGCCGGGCAGCCCATTTTGGCAGAGGAAAATCTGGAAGAATATCTGCCCATGCCCAAAAGCATGGTGCCGTATGATGATAAAAACACCTTTGCTCTGGAAATCCGAGGCGAAAGCATGATCAAGGCCGGCATTTTAAACGGAGATAAGATCATTGTGCGCCAAACGCAGGTTGCCGAAAACGGCGATATCATTGTGGCGATGATCGAAAACGAGGCTACCTGTAAACGCTTTTTCAAAGAAAAAGACCGCATTCGCCTTCAGCCTGAAAATGATTTGATGGAACCGATGTATTTTGATAATGTGCAAATTTTAGGCAAAGTCATCGGGTTAATTCGCAATTACTGATTTTTGCAAATTGGTTTACCCCCTTCGCTGGTTTGTTGGCGGAGGGGGTTGTTTTTTCCCAATGGCTTCCCTTTTATATCAGCTCCCCTATCGCAATGCGCGCTTTTGCCTTTGAAAATTGCTGCCCGATCTGCGCTTTGAATTTCGCCGTATCTGCCGAAATTGGATCAACGCTTTGTACCACGTTTCCATACAAAAAGGCGCTTAGCACCGCCATTATCCGGCCTGTGATAACCACATCCCCTTCGACAATTTCACGGCCGTCCTTCCCTTATGTCATCCAGGTAAGCCGAGAGTGTGCATAGGCGGAGTTTGTTTTAGCATACGCCTCGTATCTGTCAAAATTAGATCAACGCTTGTACCACGTTTCCATGTGTTTTTTCCAAGAAAAAAAGAGCTTTCATCCAAGAAAGCCCTTTTTTATCTCTTTTTATCGCTGTTTGAGCACTGCGTCCGCCGCATACAAACAGCCGATGCGCCCGTGTTCATAGGTGAGCCCGCCCTGGAAATAGCAGATATAGGGGTCTACCATCGGCGCGTCCGCCGATAATTCAATGGATGAGCCCTGCACAAAGGCGCCGGCCGCCATCACGACCTCATGCGTATAACCGGGCATAGCCCACGGTTCCGGCGTTGCCATGGAATCCACCGGAGACGCCTTTTGGATGGAGCGGCAAAAAGCCAAAAGCGGTTCCGGCTTTTCAAAAGCAATGGACTGAATGATGTCGCTTCGCTCGGCACAGGATGGCGGATTCACTTTATAATTCAACGTTTCAAAAACCTTGGCAAACAAAATAGCGGTTTTCACTGCGCTGGCCGTAACCGTGGGCGCCAGGAAAAAGCCCTGGTAAAACGGCCGATACGAAGCCTCATACGAGCCGCAGGCCCGCCCAATCCCGGGCGCTGTGAGCGCATGCTCCATCTTTTCAATGGCCGCCTTTGTGCCTGCGATGTATCCGCCAGTGGGCGCAATGCCGCCGCCGGGGTTTTTGATCAATGAACCGGCCATAGCGTCTGCCCCCACCGCCACAGGCTCTTTTTCCTGGGTAAATTCGCCATAGCAGTTGTCCACAAACACCATCGTATCTGGGTTTATGCTGTGTACCAGTTCGCAAAGGCGCGCAATCTCCTCCACAGGCAAGCTTTTTCGCCATGCATAGCCGGCGCTGCGCTGGGCCGCAATCACGCGGATGGACGGATCTTCCTTCAACGCTTTTTCAATCGCCGCAAAATCCAAGCCGCTTTCTTCCGTCAGTTCAATTTGCTTATAGGAAACGCCGCTGCGCATCAAAGAACCGGGCGTATCCTCCAGGCCGATGACCTGTTCCAGCGTATCGTAAGGCTTGCCGGTCACATAGCACAGCGTATCGCCGGGCGCCAACAGGCCTTGCAGCGCAATGGCCAAGGCATGCGTGCCGGAAACAATCTGCGGACGCACAATCGCGTCTTCGCAGCCAAAAGCTTTGGCAAAAAGGCGCTCTAACGTGTCTCTGCCGATATCGTCATAGCCATAGCCGCTGCTGCAAACAAAATGCGCGGCCTGAATCCCGCAATCCGCAAAGGCCTTGAGCACCTTTGCCTGGTTATAGCGTGCCATCTCTTCCACGGCGGCAAACTCTTTGGTAAGCTGTGCTTCGCATTGTAAAATCAGGGCTTCCGCCTCATCGGAAATGCCCAGCAACGAAGAAATCGTGTTCATTTTCATGATCCCCTTTGATACATTCTCTTTTGTATATTTTTATGGCCGATATGCCGGCCGGTACGGTGTGTACAATTCATTCGCCATGCTCTGATAAAAACTTTTCCACCAGCACCTGCGCTTCGGGATAAGGATCGGCCGAATAGGCATCTATCCAGCACACCTTTTCCTGGTTGCGAAACCAGGTCATCTGGCGTTTTGCATATTGCCTGCTTTGGATAAAAATATCTTCCAGCGCTTTTTCCTTGCTGCCTGTGCCTTCAAAATAAGGAAACAGCTGCCTGTATCCAATGCCCTGCAAAGAGGGAATATTGGCCGGCAAATGCAGATTGTAAATCATTTTTGCTTCTTCAATCAATCCATTGTCAACCATAATATCTATGCGTTTTCGGATTCGTTCCACCAAAACATCCCGCGGCCATTGTAAGCCAAGGATAAGTGTTTGGTATCTATCATCTTTTTTCAGCGATTGAAAATCACGGTTATAGCTGCTATAAGGCTGCCCCGTCAATTCAAAGATTTCCAGCGCGCGAATCACCCTTTTTACGTCGTTTTCATGCAATCTTTGTGCCGACTCCGGATCAACTTTTTTCAGTTTTAAATGTAAAGCTTTATTTCCATATTGATTGACAAATTCTTGTAGATTTTGACGAATCTTCGGATTTCCCTCAGCATTTGAAAATTGCATCGGATGAAGAATTGAACGAATGTAAAGTCCTGTTCCTCCGCAAAGAATGGGTTGTTTACCCGCATTGTAAACATCGTCAATACATTGAGTTGCCTGTTTTTGATATTGCCCTACGGTATATTCTTGGCAAACGGAAACGACATCCATCATATAATGGGCAATGCCCTGCCGCTCTTCCATGCTGGGTTTGGCCGTGCCGATGTTCATCTCTTTATACACCTGCATGGAATCCGCGCTGATAATTTCGCCGTTGAATTTTTTGGCAAGCTCAATGGCAAGGGATGTTTTCCCCGAGGCCGTCGGCCCTACAACCGCAATCAGCGGCTTTTTCTTTTTGCGCTCGTTCATACCAATCTTCCAAACCTTTTTTCCAATTCCGTTTTTGAAATTTTGATGGCAATCGGCCTACCGTGCGGGCAGGTCAGCTGATCGTTGTTTTGCAGCATCGCCACCAGGCTTTCCATCTCTTTGGCCTCCAACGCATCGCCTGCTTTTATGCTGTGGCGGCAGGCGGAGCGAATGAGTTTATCCATAATCATATCGGTCATCTTTACATTCTGCCCGTTGAAAATATGGTCCAAAACATCGGTGAAAAACTGTGCCAGCGCCACTTTGCCAAGCACCAGCGGATAGGCGCGCACAATCACTTCCCGTTCCCCGAACGCGGCCACATCAAAGCCCAATTGGGAAAACGTTTCCTGATGATCGGAAAACGCCTCCATCTCCGCAAAAGTCAGCTGTAAAATATCCGGCACCAAAAGCGGCTGCGAAGCGATTTCGCTTTGCAAAATCTGCTGCTTGTACGCATCATAGGTCAGCCGTTCGTGGCCGGCATGCTGATCCAGGATATAAAAATCGTTTTGGGATTGCACCAATAAATACGTTTCAAACAACTGCCCCAACACAAGCGGCGCTTGTCCCAGCGAATGCCGCTCTGCCTGCAACGGCAGTTTTTCCGGTGCTGCCTGTTGCTCCTGTTTTTTGGCATTGCCAAGTTTTGGCGTCCAAACGCCTGCATCTTCCCGAAACACATCCTGCTGCGAAGACAGGCGAAAACTCACACTGTCCGTATGCAATCGATCGGACTGCTGCAAAGTTTGCTTGGTATAATCAATCGTTTCCTCTTGGGGCAAGGGCTCCGGTTTCGGCGCGGAAAATTCCACCTGCTCCGGCGTTTTTATGGGGGGTTCGCCCGGGCTGTTTTCTGCCTGCGGCTGTGGCGG
>ENA-ORSA01001570-ORSA01001570.1-human-gut-metagenome-genome-assembly--contig:-NODE-1570-length-18472-cov-2.425694_pt1 | contig 18472 bp, 22 predicted proteins | sample MGYA00242179_ERZ509142 | MGnify/ENA primary metagenome ERZ509142 (study PRJEB26280, sample SAMEA2338659) | human gut metagenome | biome: human gut; feature: human-associated habitat; material: faeces... | reverse complement strand
ATGGCATTAGCTGTTGCAGCGAAAAAGTACAAACCAGAGACGAAGGAGATTGATGATTGTTGGGGGGTGTTTCGGTGCTGCAAATGGTGATTGTGATCACTGCCCAGTAATGAACGGTGACAGTGGAAAGGATGATGTAAATGTACAAAAATAGTGAAGGATATGTTGACCCAACAGCAGGTGCAGCAATGGCAACAGTTAAAAGGGAAGAAAATGCAGAACTGAATGACCGTAACCACAGACTGATTCAGGTGATCAGGAACATTGTTGACATTGCCGGATTTGAAATTGTTGGAAGGGTAACACTGAAACATAAGAAATCAGGTAAGATGTTTCATTAGTTCGATGCACCAATCAGTGCTATGGTGGTAGCGGTTTGGTAACTGCTAAGTAGCGGTTAGTGGTAGCTGTTAAAATCCTTTATTTATGCGGTTGGTAGCTGTAGTAACTGTTAAAGGTAAATTATTTATTAAAAATAATATTGTGTAAAAAAAGTAAGTAATAAAAATAAATATATAGAATAGAGTGAAAGTTTTAACCGTTACTAACTGTTAGCAAAACGCTCGAAAGACTTGATTTTACTATATTTTTGAGGGTAGCGGTTGAAAAAATGTAGAGTTTTAACCGTAACCGTAGAAACCGTAACTTCCTTGATTTATAAGGGTTTGAAGCACTTTTTAGGCTATTTTTAACCGTAACCGAAGTGTAACCAACCGTAGAAAGTGAGGTAAAAATGAGTGATCAGAAGAAATTAAGTGCAAGGGAATATCTGAAACAGCTTGAAGTGTTAGACATGCAGATAAATGATGATATTGCCACGCTGTCAGATATGAAAATGAATGTATGCAGTGCAGGCGGTATTGATTACAGTCGGGACAAAGTGCAGACTTCACCTGTAGGTGATAAGTTATGCAAGGACGTAGTGAGGTATACCATGTTTGACCAACACATCAATGAAGAAATAGATCAGTGTGTTGATGCAAAGAAGCAGATAATTAAGGAAATCCGGGGATTGCGTGACAAGAATATGATTCAGATTCTTACAAAAGTGTATGTGCAGTTTAAAACAGTCAAGGTTGCTTCACAGGAAATGAAAAAATCTTATTCATATACCGTAGAACTGCATAATAAGGCACTTTCAGCGTTTGAAGATACCTATAAAAACCTTACATATCTGACATAAAACCAATTATTTCATATTTGACAAATACAAGCTGACCTTTTATAGTGTATGCTGTACAAAAATTTTTGCAGGTAATTTATTACCTGCAATTTTTATTTGCAATAAAATATGCTTATTGTCTTATGTGCTGCAAGGTATGCCTTCCTCTCACCTTGCAGCACTTTTTGTTATACAAATGATAGAAAGGCGGTGTTGTTATGGCAAAAAAAGGCAAATTAACTGAAAAGCAGCAACGTTTTGTTGATGAATACCTGATTGACCTGAATGCAACACAGGCAGCTATTAGGGCAGGTTATTCAGTAAAAACAGCGGATGCAATCGGATGTGAAAACCTCACGAAACCTAATATTCAACAGGCTATTGCTGAACACATGGCAGAACGGTCACGAAGAACCGGAGTGAATCAGGATAGGGTTGTATTAGAGCTTGCCAAGATTGCATTTGTCAGAATGACAGACGTTGTTGACAGTAACGGAAGAATCAAACAGGATGCATCTGCTGATGATCTGTCTTGTATTGAATCAATCAAATATAAGGAATCTGACAATGAGTTTGGTGGAAGTGTTGAAAGAGAAGTCAAGATTGCTTCCAAGATGAAAGCCCTTGAACTGCTTGGTAAACATTTAGGTATGTGGAATGATAAGTTAGATGTGAATGTGACAGCCCCTATTGTTATTTCAGGAGCGGACGCACTTGAGGACTAAATACAGACAGCCATCAAGTCAATATGTATTTGGTTATCAGAAGTTCATTCTGATGCCGGAAGATCACAAGGCTACAAAGTCCGGTAAGGTTAATGTGAAATTACCGGAAGTAGTCGGTAAGGGTTACGGTACATTTTGGCGGTGGAAAGGTAGATACAGGGCAGTCAAAGGTTCACGTGCATCTAAGAAGTCAAAGACTACAGCATTATGGTACATCACCAATATGATGAAGTACCCTGATGCGAACACCTTAGTTGTCAGAAAAACTTACAGAACACTAAAGGATTCCTGTTTTACTGAATTGAAATGGGCTATACATCGACTTGGTGTTGATGCTTTTTGGGATATAAAAGAATCACCACTTGAAATGACGTATAAGCCAACAGGTCAAAAGATTTATTTCAGGGGTCTTGATGACCCACTGAAAGTAACATCAATCACTGTTGATCAGGGTGTATTGTGTTGGATGTGGATTGAAGAAGCCTATGAGATCAGCAGTGAAGATGATTTCAATATGCTTGATGAATCTATTCGTGGTGCAATACCAGAAGGTTCAGACCTGTTCAAGCAGATCACCGTAACATTCAACCCTTGGAATGAACACCATTGGTTGAAGAAACGGTTTTTTGATAACCCTGATGATGAAACCCTTGCACTTACAACCAATTACAAGTGCAATGAATGGTTAGATAAAGCCGACCTTAAGGTTTTTGAAACCATGCGGAAACAGAACCCAAGACGTTATGCAGTGGCAGGTCTTGGTGATTGGGGTATTGTCGATGGTCTTGTATATGAGAACTGGCATGAAGAAGCCTTTACACTGGAACAGATCAGACAGCAATACAAGATTGATTCAGCCTTTGGTCTTGACTTTGGTTATACAAATGACCCATCTGCATTATTTTGTGGATTCATTGACACGAAGAACAAAAAGATATTCGTGTATGATGAAATGTATGCAGCAGGTCTTTCCAATGAGCGAATATATCAGAATATCACTGATATGGGCTATGCAAAGGAAAGAATCACAGCAGATTCAGCAGAACCAAAGTCTATTGATCAGTTAAAGGGTTATGGTCTTAGAGTCAAAGGTGCTGAAAAAGGCAAGGACAGTATCAACAGCGGTATTCAGTTTATTCAGGACTTTGAAATCATTATACACCCAAGATGTGTGAATTTCTTGACGGAGATCAGCAACTATACTTGGGACAAGGACAAGTTCGGTAATAAACTGAACCGCCCTATTGATGACTTCAATCACCTTATGGATGCAATGCGATATGCATTAGAAAGATACATTACTAAACCAGATTGGCTAATCTAAAGAAAGGGGTGAGTGCATGCTGACAACTGAAGAAATTAATTTTTTTATAAATTTGGACAAGGGTTCAAAGATTAAAAGGTATGCAAGATAAAGATTCACAATGATGTATGGAAGGTCAAACTGGTGGATGCAAATGCAAAAAAAATGAACCCTGACCCAAACAGCTATAATTTTGGGCTGACCGAATATAAGGAACTTCTGATCAGTATTATGGACGGACGTTCTGAATCAGTGACACGTTCAACACTGATTCATGAATTGGTTCATGCTTTTCTATTTTCATACGGTCATACGGTTGAGGGTGAAGAAGCAATGTGTGACTTTTTTGGTGTTCATGGGGATGAAATCATTGACCTTACAAATCAGATCATAGAAAGGTGGGGTGACAGGTGCTTACAGTCGAAGAAATAAAAATGTTCATTGATGAAGATGCTGCATCAGTGAAAAAGCATTTTGCAAGAATAGGTGAACGCTATTTTGACGGTGATCACGACATTAAAAATTACAGAATGTTTTACTTCAATTCTGATGGTCAGCTTGTGGAAGATACAAGCCGGGCAAATGTGAGAATACCACACCCATTCTTTAAGGAACTGACAGAACAGGGTACACAGTATACCCTTTCAGGTTCAGATGGTTTTGTATTCAGTGATGTGCCTGAACTACAGAGTGAACTTGATGCAAGATTCAATAATAACGATGATTTTATTGATGAACTGTCAGAAACACTTACAGACTGTCAGACAAAAGGTTTTGCTTATATGTACGCTATGAAAGACAGCACTGACAAGCTGAAATTCACGTGTGCTGACAGTATTGGTGTTGTAGAAGTAGAAGCACGATTTGCAGAGGACGGAAAAGACCATGTAATTTATTGGTACGTTGACCGGGTTGACAAGGAAGGTCACAGAATCAAGAAAATCATGGATTGGGATGATGAACAGGTTGTTTATTATGTTCAGACAGATGAAGGGGAAATACAGCTTGACGATAAAGCCAAGGTGAATCCAAGACCACATATACTGTATCAGGTTGATGGTGATGATAATACTTATATTGATTCACTTGGTTTCTTGCCATTCTTCCGGTTGGATAATAACAAGAAACAGATCAGCAATCTGAAAGCAGTAAAAGACCTGATTGATGATTATGACCTTATGGCATCCAGTCTTTCCAACAATCTGATTGACTTTGATCATCCATTATATGCGGTCAAAGGGTTTGAAGGTGATAACCTTGATGAATTGCAGCAGAATCTTAAGACAAAAAAGATTGTCGGTGTCGGTTCAGATGGTGGTATTGAAGTACATACAGTAGATGTACCGTATGAAGCCCGGAAGGTTAAGTTGGAACTGGATGAAAAGAACATATACCGTTTTGGTATGGGTCTGAACTTGTCAGGTCTGAAAGATACATCAGCAACAACCAATATTGCAATCAAGGCAGCCTATTCACTGCTTGATCTTAGATGTAAACACCTTGAAAGGAATATAAAGCGGTTCTTGCGTAAGATCGTGGCGGTGTGCATTGATGAAATCAATCAGCAGAACGGTACAGATTATCAGATCACAGATGTTTATTTTGAGTTCACCCACGAAGTAATGAGTAATGAACAGGAAAATGAACAGAATGAACTTACAGAAGCACAGAAACAACAGGTACAAATCAACACCCTGTTATCACTGGCACAGATTTTTGGTGATGATCTGACGATTCAGTATATTTGTGATGTTCTTGATATTGATTATGAGGATGTGAAGGACAAGTTGCCGGATAATGAAGCTGATAAGGTGCAGCAGGTGCAAGATGATCTTGATTCTATTATACCGGATGATGAAGGTGGTGGAATAGGTGAACAAAGCACAGAAGGAAGTGCAGCAAGCACAGCTTGATGAAGAAAAGAAAGTTATCAGACTGTTAGAAGTTGTATATGAGAGGGCAAAAAAGGACTGTGAACAGAAAATCATGGAACTGTCTGCAAGGACAGACCTTGAAAATCTGCAAAGTATAGTATACCAAAAGGAATATCAGCAAATGATGGTTGATCAGCTTGAAGCAATGCTCTATGACATGCATGAAGGTCAATTTACAACCATTGCTGATTACTTGGAACAGTCATATATCAACGGTTACGTTGGTATGTTCTATGATTTGCAAAGTACAGGTATACCGCTTGTAATACCAATTCAGCAAGATCAGGTTGTCAAAGCATTGAAAACCAACAGTAAACTGTCAAGTGGTCTGTATAAGCGTTTGGGTGAAGATGTTGATTATTTGAAACGTTCAATTCGTGCTGAACTTTCAAGGGGGATCAGTAGCGGTTCATCTTGGAATGAAATGGCGGTAAGGATTGCTAAGGGTATGAACAGCCCATTTAATAAAGCAATTAACAATGCGATACGGATTGCCCGGACAGAAGGACATAGAATACAGAATGAAGCAGCCATTGACGGTCAGCATGGGGCAAAGAAAAAAGGTGCTGATATAGTCAAACAGTGGGATTCAACACTTGACAGTAGGACAAGATCGGAACACCGGGAATGTGACGGACAGGTCAGGGAAATAGATGAACCGTTTGATGTTGGCGGTGAGAAAATGCAAGCACCGGGTGTTGGCGGTTCTGCAAGGAACGTTTGTAACTGTCGGTGCTGTTTGCTGCAACGTGCAAAATGGGCTTTAGATGATGACGAATTAAAGACCTTACAGGAACGTGCAGCATTTTTTGGACTGGATAAAACAAAAGATTTTGAGGACTTCAAACAAAAATATTTGAAACTTCCTGACAATGCTGATACAATGAAAGTGGAAACACTATCTAAACCGAAAGGTTCAGATGATTCAACATATGATGCATTTTTCAAAACATTAAATGACAGATTGAAAGTACCATACAATACTGTTGAAAATCAAAAAATAAAAATGACATCTGATGAAATCATAAAGACTTTATCAGGCGGTGACCTTACTGGTGGTTCATGTGCATCTTTAGGACTTGCGTATATAGGACAGAAACAGGGGTGGAATGTTTTAGATTTTCGTGGTGGGGAAAGTCAGAACTTCTTTTCAAACACCTATAACCTGAAATCATTATTTGAAACTAAGGGTATTAAAAAAATAACTGCCAAAGGTGCGTGTACCGCAACTGTTGGGAAAAATCTGTTGAAGCAATGTGAAGTTGGAAAAGAATATTATCTTTATGTTGGAAGGCACGCAGCAATAGTTAGGAAAACAACCGATGAAGTGTTGCAATATTTAGAACTTCAATCACCTACACAGAGTGGGTGGCATGATTTTAACGGTAATGTTCGTTATACACTGGTAAATCGTTTTGGTTGTTCAAGTAAATCAAACAAGTGGTCACAAGAGATTCATGGAATGATAGATATTGCTGATTCAGATTTCAATACTGATGACTTCAAACGGTTGTTAGGGTATATAAATACTGCTGATTCAGAGCAGAAGAAAGGACAATATGGCACAACCAAGTAAATTTTTTAAAAATAATCCTGATGATAAAATATGGTGGGTAGATGATCATGAAAAAGTTGGTGAGTGGTTATTTAGTTTTGACAAAAAACATATTTTCAATATGTTCAGAGATTATCCACATGAACTGACTGACGAACAGAAAAAAATATTCGATGAAGAAAATCCATACTGGGCTGATTTCTTCAAAGACAGAAATTAAAAAGCAAAGGTACACAATTCTACACCTTTGCTTTTTTATTACCTATATGACCGTTATATGAGGTCAGAAAGGGGGGATAAAAGGAACATGAAAGCGTTGCACACTCACTTGGTATTGTAGAAAGGTTTGGTGATCCTGATTATCTCCCAACTATGGGTTAAATAGTATTTTTAAGGCATCCGCAAGGGTGTCTTTTCTTTTGTCCGAAAAAGGCTTATGACATTTAAACTGCTGCTGAAATGACCCCTGCAACATGGGATATAAACTGTTGACCGTTCCCGGTGACACCGGATATAAAAACATGACGGAGAAAGGAAGAAGAACATGGAATTTTTAAAAGCATTTTTTGGCGATAAGGCTATCACCTATGATGAACTGGTACAGGCAATCAATGCCTATAACGGTGATGAAAAGAACAAAGAGAAGCTGATCAAGATGGTCAACCTTACTGATGGTGGTTATGTGTCTAAGGACAAATACACCAACCTTGAAACTGACCTTTCCGGTAAGACTACAGAACTGACCAAGGCAAACAACCTGATTGAAGAACTGAAAAAGTCAGCCGGGAAAGACGAAGAAACACAGCAGAAAATCACTGCATATGAAACAGAGATTGCAAACCTTAAGAAAGAGAATGCAGAACTGAAAACAGAAAATGCATTGAAATTTGCGTTGGTTGCAGCAGGTGCGGTTGATGTTGATTATCTTGTATTCAAGGCAAAGGAAAAAGGTGAAATCAAACTTGGTGATGATGGAAAAATCAAGGGTGAAGATGATCTGATTTCAGGTCTTAAAACACAGCATCCTACCATGTTTGAAGCATCCAATGGCAATCAGCAGCAGAGTGGTAACAGAAAGATTCTTGAAAACAACTTGCCGGGTGGGGATAAAGACAAGACAGTTACCAAAGAACAGTTCCTTAAGATGGGTTACAACGAAAGAATGAAACTCAAAGAGGAAAACCCGGAGTTATTCAAACAGTTAAATGTACACTAAGAAAGGTTAAAATGGTGAATTAAATGGCAAGAACAGGAAATTTTGGCGGTTTTGCTTTTGATGAAGAAGTATTTACCGGGATGATGCAGGAAGCCGACTACTGGACTACACCAATCATTGCTTCCGGTATCGTGCAGCAGGACAGTTCTATTATGGACTTAATCGGTGAGCATGGAAACGTGGCAACAATTCCAATCTATAAGCCGATTGACGCAAATGAAAGCGGTATGGAAGCACTGAACAACGATGGTGAAACAAACAACACACCTGTTGAAATCAGCGGTGACAAACAGACTTGTATGCTTATTCAGAGAATGAAAGCATTCAAGGCTAAAGACTTCACAAAGGAATTAACTGGTGCTGACCCTATGACACTGATCAGAAATAAGATTGCAGGCTATTATGGTCAGGTTTGGGAAAAAGAACTGATGAACATTGCACAGGCAGTATTAGCAGTTGTAGCACTTAGTGATCATGTACTTGATCTTACTAAAAATACTAAGACAAACATTGAAGCAGGTACAATTTACGATGCAGAACAGGCAGCACTTGGTGATATGGCAGGGGGTCTTGGTCTGATGGTTATGCATTCCATGATCTTCAAAGAGTACAAGAAGATGGAAATGGTTGATTATGACAAGTATGTTGTCAATGGTGTGATTCAGAAAGAAATTACATTGCCAACTATCGCAGGTAAACACGTACTTGTAACTGATAGATTTACAGCTACAGGAGCAGGTGCAGATGCGGTTTACAGCACATATCTGTTTGGCGAAGGTGCATTTTTATCTTGCGATAAGAACAACTATGAGAATCAGTATACAACCAACTATGACCCGGAAGCATCCGCAGGTATTGACAAGTTCTATACTAAGCAGGGTAAGGTACTGCATCCGAATGGTCTTTCTTTAGCAGTTGATCAGATTGCAAAAGAATCACCGACTTATGCAGAACTTGGTAAGTCTGCAAACTACAGCCTTAAGTTCAATACAAAGAACGTTAAGATGGGTCTTATCAAGTCCAAGGTCGGTACAGCGGTTGTCTAAGAAAGGGTGATCTGATGATATTAGCAGTTGATGAAGTGATGAAATTGCCTGAATTTGCAACGCAAAATGAAAAGGTAATTGAAGAAAAACTGAACGCTGCTGAACTTATGATCAGAGCATACACAAACAACAATTTTCAGAATCGGTTTGTTCGGTTCACCGCTGACAGTTTGGGTAACAGACTGCTTGGAACGTCAGATTTTTTGAAAGTAGGTGATACAGTTCAGATTTCTCAGTCAATGGTGAATGATGGATTGTATAAGATCACTGAACTTGGTGATGATTTCATCAGAGTTGATCAGGAGTTGTACAAAAGTACAAACCTGATCACTAAAGTGGAATATCCGGCTGATGTTCGTGCAGGTGTACTTGAATTACTCAAGTGGGACATTAAGAACAGACCGAAAACCGGAGTCAAATCTGAAACGCTGTCAAGATACAGTGTAACTTACTTTGATCAGGACGCTAACAATCAAGTTATGGGCTATCCTGTTGCCTTACTTGGATTCTTAAAGCCTTATATAAAGGCAAGATTCTAGTTATATGAGTGTTGGCGGTAACATTCAAGCATTGTTACAGGTAAAAAAGAACGGTGCTAAAAATGCCATAGGTGAGCGTGTAAACACATGGGTTGATTGTACATCAATCTTAGGTTGGTTGGACTTATCAACAGGTGATTCAAAGCATACAACTTTTTATGCCAAGGTTCAGGAAAGTACACACATTTTCTTGTGTGACTTTACCAACCTTAAGAATCTGTCAACTGATTGGGTTTGGAATCCATTCAGTTCTCTGACAGGTGTGATCAGTAAGACGGATGAACAGGAAACCGTTGATGTGACAAGTGACAATGCAAGAATGGTTGTAAACGGTGAAGTGTATGAAATCCTTCTGATTGATGACCCTATGAATATGCATGATCATTTAGAAATCTATTTAAGATTTATAGGGGGTCAGTAGTATGTCAGTTGAATTTACAGATAACACAGCAAAAATTAAAGCTGCATTATCGGAAGGGATTATTGGATTCCTTCACGAAGCAGGTGGTGAAATACAGGCACAGACCCAAAGAAACAGCAGAGTTGATACCGGACAAACAAAGGGGTCTTACAAATATATGGTTGATGAAGGAAAAGATGAATCAACTGTTGCTGTAGGTTCAGACCTTGAAAATGCGATTTGGGAAGAATTTGGTACTGGTGAATATGCACTGCATGGTGATGGAAGAAAAGGCGGTTGGGTTTATAAGAGTAAGAAAGACGGTAAATTTTACCATACTTACGGAAAAACACCACGACAACCACTCACGAAAGCATTTCAGAGTGTAGCCCCAAAGATAAAGAAACAGCTTGTAAATGTCATTAAACAGAATTTAGGGGGGTAATTATGGTTGATATGCTTGGTTTTATTTCTGATCAGCTTGATCAACTTGGTATTCCCTATGAATTTGGTGAATGGACAGGTGAAATTAGCTATCCTTACTTTGTCGGTTCGTTCAATGAAACTGAACACAGATTAGAGGACGGATATACAGGCGGTGTGTTTACACTTGACGGTTGGTCAAGGGGGTCAAAATTACCGCTTGCAGAAATAAATGACAAATTAAAAAAAGTATTTGAAGATTTAAGGGCAGTTCAGGAAGGAACTGCTTTTTTTATTACCTATTGGAACGGTTTAATGATTCCAACAGGTGAAGAAGACCTTTTTAGAATTACGATAACACTTAACACAAATGAGTGGAAAGGAGCATAAAAGAATGGGCTTAAAAAAGCATGGTATTACATCTGAAACCATTAAGAACATGATCTTGGGTGCAGGTGTCATTTACAAAAATCTTAAGTATGAAAAATCAGCCAGCAGTTGGACTGGTACACCACTTGGTGCAACTTCCGGTGGTCTTAAGTTCAATTATGAAGCACAGTGGTTAGATGTTGAGGTGGACGGTGCAACTGTACTGATCAAGGGTGTCAGCAAGCAGAAGGTTGGTGAATCTGCCACACTTGAAGGTCAGATGACAGAACTTACAGAAGATATTCTTGTAAGTGCATTACACCTCGTAAAATCCACTTCCGAAGATACAACCTATGCCAAATATGTATCTAAGGAAAACATCACAGAAGCAGATTATCTTGAAAATGTTGCATATGTTGGAACACTTTCAAGCGGTAAAAATGTAATCATTATTTTACCGAACGCACTCTGTACAGAAGCATTTGAACTGGAAACAAAGAACGCTGAACAGACAACATTTGCTGTCAAGTTTGAGTGTACAGCTGATCTTGAAAACGACAGCTTAAACAAGTTGGATATTGCTATTTACTATCCAAACGCTGTTGTGTAGGGGGTGTGAATTATGCGAGTTGTAGTAGTAAGAGAATATACAGACAAGTACACAGGTGAAGGTCATGTGATCGGTGAAAAACTGGATATGACAGAAGAAAGATTTGCAGAAATTCAGGACAAAGGAATGTTTGTGGTTGATATTTCTGATGAAGTAGTGCAGCAGGAAACACCTGTTGTATCTGCTGAACAGGTAGAAGATCAGGAACAGGAAACAGCAAGTGAACAGACGGAACCTGTTGAATATGAAACATCTGCATCAAAACAGGATAAACCTGCAAAGGGCGGTAGAAGAAACAGATCGAAAAAAGAAAGTGAGGATAAATAATCATGGCAGATTTCAGATTTAAGGATTTAACAGTTGATAACGCATTTGACTTTTGTGAGGTTCTTGCAGTTATCGGAGTAGAACGGGTTATTGGTGCATTTGACAAAGACGAGATTCAGCAGTTGCAGGAATCAGGTACAGATATGAAAGAAGTTGGTATTGTCATTGCTATGAAGGTGTGTGGCATTCTGATCAAGAACATTTCAAAGGCAAGAAATGAAATCTGTAAGTTTTTTGCTAACTGTATGGAGTGGGACAACGGTACAGCGGTTACTGCTGATGATGTGAAGAAATTCAAGCTGAAACAGTTTGTTGTCATGGTGAAAGATTTTGCTAAGAAAGATGATCTTATGGATTTTTTCGAGGGTGTTGCCGAATTAGTGGGTACGGAACAGAACGATTCGATGAGTGCTGCAACCGTAGATATGGTAACCCCTACAGCTATTTAGATAAAGCAATCAGCCGGGGGAAGTTAGACGCTACTGTTAGAACAGTTCTGAAACAGGACAATGAAGAAAAACAGTGGGACTTATACTGTGCAATCACAGCAAACCCACTTGCTGATGATGTTGGAAATTTTGAAGAATTTAAACAGCGGTTTATGAGTACAGCACCGAAAGGTGGAAATACTGAACAAACTGAACCGACAATGAACAATGCACAGATTAAGTTACAGGTGGAAAAAGCAAATAAAATTCTGAATGGATTCGTGCCACCGCTGAAAGGGGGTGGCTAATCGTTGGATATTTTTTCGTTGGTCGGAAAAATAACGATCAATTACGCTGATGCGATAAACAACATTGAAAAGGTTTCAAAGTCTGCAAAGGACACAGCTGAAACACTGGAAGATGTTGATAAAAAGGCAGATGGTGCAGGTGATTCAGTAGAAGATGCCGGACAAGCTGCCAAGAATGCAGACAGTGGATTTACGACATGGAAAGCCACGCTTGCGAATTTAGCATCTACAGCAATCACAAAAGTAATTTCAGGATGTACACAGTTAGCTGAAAAAATGGCAGATGTGACAAAATCAGCGGTTGGTCACTATGCTGAGTATGAACAGTTGGTTGGTGGTGTTGAAACACTATTCAAAGACAGTTCCGGTAAACTGATTGACTATGCTGAAAAGGCATATAAGACAGCCGGGATGAGTTCAAATCAGTACATGAATACAGCAACGTCATTTGCTGCTTCATTGATTCAGGGTCTTGGCGGTGATACTGCAAAAGCGGTTGAACTGACCAACCTTGCTATCACTGATATGTCAGATAATGCTAACAAGATGGGTACTGACATAGGTTCTATACAGGACGCTTACCAGGGTTTTGCAAAGCAAAATTACACGATGTTGGATAACCTGAAACTTGGTTATGGTGGTACACAGTCTGAAATGATCAGGCTGATCAATGATTCAGGTGTGCTTGGTGAAAAGATTGATAGTTTGGATAACGTAACGTTTGATCAAATGATTGAAGCTATTCACAAAGTTCAGGATAACTTAGGTATAACCGGAACAACCGCACTTGAAGCAGGTACTACAATATCAGGTTCAGTACAGGCATTGTTTGAAAATATCCTTACAAAAGTAGGTTCAAAACTTGCACCTACTGTTATGGGGTTTTTACAGCAGTTGTCAGACTGGATGGAAAACGTTGACTGGGATGCGTTTGCAACGTCTGTTGGTGATGCACTACAAAGTGTATTTGACTGGATTCAAAAAATTGATTTTACAACATTCTTTGAAAAAGGAATGGACGGTGTTGAAAACTTCCTTGAAAAACTAGGTGGTCTTATTGAAGATGTGCCTAAGATTATTCAAACGTTCAAGGATTGGTCACCGCTTATAGCCGGAGTTGCTGCCGGGTTCGTAACCTTAAAGGTTGCAATGGCAATATCATCATTGATTAGTGCCATAACAACAGCATGGACAGCATACAAAACAGCAAACGAAGGTGCTGCTATTGCACAGTGGCATTTCAATGCTGCATTAAATGCTAACAGTATAGTTCTTATAGTCACGCTTGTGGCAGGGCTTGTGGCTGCACTGATCACATTATGGAATACCAATGATGGATTCAGAGAAGCAGTCACAAATGCTTGGGAAAAAATAAAGGAAGTCTTTGGTACGGTTATTGACGCTATCAAAGGCTTTTTTAGTGGATTGGTGGAGAAAGTACAGACTGCATGGGAATCTGTAAAAGAAGCAGTAAGCACCGCCATTGAAGCAATCAAAGGATTCTTCACAGGTTTAGTTGATTCAATCAAACAGGCTTGGGAGAATATCAAAACAGCAATATCTGAAAAGATAGATGCCATAAAAGAAACAGTAACCAATGTGTTTACTGCAATAGCTGATGTTGTAAGTGCAGTGTGGGAAACAATTAAGAATGCGGTACAGGTTGCCATTATGTTTATTGGTGAAATCATCAGTGCTGCATTTCAGATCATCACAATGCCTTGGATGTTTATATGGGAAAACTGCAAGGAATATATCATTGCAGCTTGGGAGTTTATCAAGAACGCTGTATCAACAGCCCTTGATGTAATTTCAACCACTATCAGTAATATTTGGAATGCTATTGTTGGATTCCTGACCCCAATTTTGGAAGGTATTAAAAACACCTTTACAACGATTTGGGAAGCTATAAAAACAGCGGTATCAACCGCAATCAACAACATTCAGACGGTTATTACAACCGTATGGAATGCCATTGTTTCATTCCTTAAACCAATACTGGAAGGTATCAAGAATACATTCACAACTGTATGGAATGCGATAAAATCAACCATTTCTACAGTGTTGAACGCAATTCAGACAACGATTACAAATATTTGGAATGCAATCAAAACGACTGTAACCAATGTGATCAATTCGATTAAGTCAGTAATCAGCAGTGTATTCAATGCAATTAAGTCTACTATTTCAAGTATACTGAACAGCATCAAATCAACATTTACAAGTGTTTGGAATAGTATCAAGTCAACGGTATCTAATGTGATCAACGGTGTGAAGTCCACTATTTCAAGTGGTCTGAATGCTGCAAAATCCACAGTATCGAATGTACTTGGTGCAATTAAGGATAAGTTTAGTAGCATCTTTGAAGGTGCAAAGAACATTGTAAGTAACGCTATAAACAAAATTAGAAGTTTCTTCAACTTTTCATGGTCATTACCACATTTGAAATTACCACACATTTCAATCAGTGGTTCTTTCAGTATCAATCCACCAAGTGTTCCACACTTTGGAATCAGTTGGTATAAGAAAGCAATGGATGATGGTATGATCATGAATCAGCCGACTATTTTCGGTTACAACGCTAAGTCAAATCAGTTCTTGGCAGGCGGTGAAGCCGGAAGTGAAACGGTTGTCGGAACACAGAGTCTTATGGATATGATCAGGGTAGCGGTCAATGAGGAAAACGCTTCATTACTGGAAAAACTTGACCGGATTCTTACAATCCTTGAAAGTTATATGCCTTTCATTCCACAACTTGCGAACCTGAAACTGGTAACAGATACAGGAGTGCTTGCAGGTGAACTTGCCCCGGCAATGGATGAAGAACTTGGTAAGATTTATATTAGAGAAGGACGGTGATAGCCCATGATTCAAGGTGTGACTTTTGGAATTAAACACAGTTATGAAGATTTTGGGCTTATCCTTTCTTCAAAAGAAATCGGATTGCCTACACCTAAAACAGAATCAGTCAGTGTAATTGGTCGCAATGGTGACCTTGATCTGACTGATGCGTTGGGTGATGATGTAAAGTTTGAAAACAGGAAGTTGTCATTTACTTTTTCCCTATTAAATGGTGCAAGAGATTGGACTACAACACTTTCCAATCTTTCCAACTATTTGCATGGTAAGAAGATGCGTATTGTTATGGACGCTGACAAAACTTTTTATTACTGGGGACGGTGTACAATTAATAAATTTAAAACAGATCGTACACTTGCCATTATCACAGTTGATTGTGATGTTGAACCGTACAAGATTGAAACAAATTCAGCAAGTGAACCGTGGTTGTGGGATGTTTTCAGTTTTGTAAACGGCATTATCCATGTGAATGAAGTGAAAGTAAACGGAAGTAAAAAAGTAAATTTGATCAATCGTGTCAAGATTGTATCACCAACATTTATCTGTTCAACAGCTATGAAGGTGACACACGAAGGTAACACTTATAGTTTACCTGTCGGAGAAACAACAGTTTATGACATTCGTTTACAGGAAGGTGATAATTATGTAACATTTACCGGAAACGGTACAGTCAAGATCAATTACAGAGGGGGTTCATTGTAATGTATAGAGTATTATGTGATGGACTGCCTATTTATGATTTACGTGATGAAAACCTTGTTTTGATTGACCCTAAACTTGATTTAGAGGTCAACAAAGCAGGGTCTTTTAGTTTTAAGATGCCACCACAGCACCCACAATATGAATTACCACAAAAAATGCTGTCATGTATTCAGGTATTTCAGGATGATGAAGAAGTGTTTAATGGCAGAATCGCAGGATGCAATATTGATTTTTACAACAGGAAACAGCTTACTTGTGAAGGTCAGCTTGCATATCTGAATGATAGTATACAAAGACCTGCTGAATATCATGATATGACCGTCAGGGGCTATTTAGAATCATTGATTGCGTCACATAATAAGCAGGTATCAAAAGATAAACAGTTCAAAGTTGGTATTGTTACTGTAACAGATAGTAATGATTCATTGTATAGGTACACGAATTACAACAGTACCATGAAAGAAATCAAGGAAGATTTAGTTGATGATCTTGGGGGTTATTTACGTGTAAGAAATGTCAATGGAACAGCTTATTTGGACTATATAGAGGATTATGAGAATGTAAGCACACAAAGTATTGAGTTCGGTGAAAATCTGCTTGATTTCAGCAGAAATACAGACTTGACAGATATTGCAACTGTATTCATTCCACTTGGTGCAAAATTGGAAGAAAGCCCGATTGCAGCACTTGAACAGCGATTGACGATTGAAAGTGTAAATGATGGGTCAGATGCACTTATAAATTTGGAAGCTGTAAAGAAATTCGGATATATCACCAAAACAATTACTTGGGACGATGTAACAACCCCTGAGATGCTGTTATATAAAGCAAATAAGTACATTGCTGATTATCAGTGGGACAGTATGACACTGGAAGTAAGTGCGGTTGATATGCATTGGACAGATGCTGATGTGGAACAGTTCAAACTTGGTGATAAGATCAAAGCACATTCATCACTGCATGGACTTGATCGGTATTTCCCGTTGTCAAAAATGTCAATACAGCTTAACAATCTGTCAAGTAGTAAGTTCACGCTTGGTACAGTGGTTAATACAAAAATCACAGCAACTTCACGAGGTATATCAGGAGTTGTATCAAAGGCGGTTAATACAATACCTGTACCGTCTGCAATAGTAAAACAGGCTGTTGATCAGGCAACAGCATTGATTACAGCAGCAACACATGGTCATGTGGTCACCACAGCAAATGAACAGTTGATCATGGATACTAATGACGTAAACACTGCCCGGAAGGTTTGGCGGTGGAATCTGAACGGTCTTGGTTATTCATCAACCGGGTACAATGGGACATATAAGACTGCTATCACAATGGACGGTCAAATCGTCGGTGAACGGTTGGTTGGTGGTTCGGTATCTGCTGAAAAACTTGATATTACTTACAGAAATCAGGTGATTAAAGAAATAGCCGATGCAGAAGAATCAGCAAGATCAGATGCAGAAGATTACACTGACGGTGAGTTGAAAAATTATTATACCAAGAGCGAAGTTGAAACAAGTATTAAAAATACAAAAAATTCAGTTCTGTTGTCTGCAAAGGAAACAGCTGAACAGTACGTTGATGGTAAACTGAAAAACTATTCAACGTCAGCACAGATCAATGTCAAGACAGATTCAATAGAAACAGAAGTAAGGAAGAAAGTTGGAAAATCTGAAATTGTAAGTGCTATAAATCAAAGTGCTGAAAAAATTAAGATTGCAGCAACTTGAAGGTATTGTAACTGTAAACAATAGATTCAAAATACTTTCAGATGGTTCTATAGAATGTACACATGGAAAGTTTACAGGAACTATAACAGGTTCTAAGATAACAGGTTCAACTATAAATATCACTGATTCAAAAGGGTGTACTATTGACTTGGATGCGTCCGGGCTTAGAATCAGTGCAAATAAGTATACCGATATTTTCGGGCATCAGGGTGGAACACTTACGATTAGAACAACAGCTTCTATTTTAGAATCAATGTTTTCACCGATTAGTTTTCAACCTACATCAGGCGGTATTTGGAATATGCCACTTGCTGATGGGTGTAACAAATTCAGATTTGTGTGGAACGTTACGTCATCAAGTTACGTAGAAATTCAAACACTATACGGTGCATTTGGATTAACAGCATGGTCATCTGATAAAAAATTAAAGAAAAATATTGTTAACTCTGAAATTAGCGGAGTTGATGAAATTATGAAGATACCACATTATGCGTATGATTGGATTGATAAAGATTATCATGTAAATTGTGGATACGTTGCACAAGACATGGAAAATGTTAATAAGAGTTTTGTGTTAAAGATTCCGCAGAAGGACGAAAAAGGTAAATTTTTGGGATATAATTATCAGATTGATGAAACAAATATTATACCTGTCATTACAAAGTCAATTCAAGAATTAGTAACACGTGTTATAGAATTGGAGAAAAAATATGAACAATAGCGAAATGGGACAGTCACTCGCTGTCATGATTGAAAGTGCAAGAATTAAAATGACAAATGCAATAAATCAGGTAATTCATGAAACGTCTTTACCTGCATACCTTATTGAGGGAATTTTA
>ENA-ORSA01001558-ORSA01001558.1-human-gut-metagenome-genome-assembly--contig:-NODE-1558-length-18602-cov-3.194425_pt1 | contig 18602 bp, 16 predicted proteins | sample MGYA00242179_ERZ509142 | MGnify/ENA primary metagenome ERZ509142 (study PRJEB26280, sample SAMEA2338659) | human gut metagenome | biome: human gut; feature: human-associated habitat; material: faeces... | reverse complement strand
TGTCTGTTTTTGTCTCATAGAAAACGTTACTGTTCACGCATACGTGCCCAGTAACCTTTATTCTTCCAATACCGAATTGCTGCGTGCTTTGCACTCCGCAATTCTCAAAAGTCACAATTCCTCCTGCAAGCAATCTTGCGTCGGATTTCCGACCTTTGAACCTTGGTATTACAAATTTCTCACAAACTCTTTGAATTTGCGTCCGCGCTCTTCAAAGTTCTTGAACTGCCCCCAGCTTGCACATGCCGGTGAAAGCAGGACGTTATCGCCCGGATTTGCGTAGGATGCACATACCTGTACAGCCTCCTGCAGATCTTCCGCGTACATGATATCATTGAAGCCGTGGCGTTTTGCACACTCGGCAATCTTGTCGCGGGTCTGGCCGATCAGTACCAGATAGCGTACCTTTCCGCCAAAGCTCTCGATCCACTCGTCAAACTCGGAATGCTTATCATATCCGCCTGCGATTAATAAGGTCGGTCCCGGCATCGCCTTGATCGCCTGCATCGCTGCATCCGGGTTGGTTCCCTTGGAATCGTTGTAGTATTTGACACCAAAACGCTCGGTTACGAACTCAATGCGGTGTTCAACTGCCTTGAATTCCTTGATCACCTTCTGGATCTTCTCCAGCGGAACGCCCATGTTCATACTGATAGCAACCGCTGCCATAACATTTTCATGGTTATGACGGCCAAGTAGCTTCAGATCGTGGATATTGACAATCACGGTCTCTTTCTCGCCGTCATTGTATACAATCTCATCCTCTTTCAGGTAGAAACCTTGTTTCAGGGTACGCAGACTGGAAAAATATACCACCTTGATGTCTTTTAAAGTCTCACCAAATTCACGCAGTACCGGATCCTCATAGTTCAGGACACAGACATCGCCCTCTTTCTGGTTCTTGGTAATGCTCTCTTTCGTCTCGATGTAGCATTCCATCGTCTTATGACGATCCAGATGATCCGGGGTAATATTTAAAATAGCGCTTACATTCGGGTGGAAATCAGTCATGGTCTCCAGCATGAAGCTTGATACCTCTGCGACGGTTACGGTCTCATCCGTTGTCTCCAATGCGTGGAATGCAAACGGCTCACCGATATTTCCAACTACAAATACGCTGTCATAGAATGACTTCATGATCTCGCCGGTCAGGGAAGTCGTTGTTGTCTTTCCGTTCGTGCCGGTAATGGCTGCCATACGTCCTTTGGCACAGTGATATGCAAGCTGCATCTCGCCCCAGATCGGAATACCGGTTTCACGAATCATCTCTACAAACGGTGCATCGGTCGGGATGCCCGGGCTTAAAATTGCCAGCTCCACGCCTAACAAATCCGTCTTTTTCAGCTCTCCGAGGACGAACGTGATCGTCGCGCCTTCGTCAAATTTCTTTTTCAGCTCCTCTGGATCCAGTTTTTCATTGCCATCGTAAAGCACTACCTCCCCGCCTTTTGAGAGAAGGAGCTTTGCAGCTGCAATACCGCTGATACCTGTTCCTGCTACTAATACTTTCTGACTCATAATCTTCCTCCTATAATCCTAAGTATGCTATAAGGCAAAGGATTGCCGTAATAATCGAAAATACGCCTACGACCCTGGTCTCAGACCATCCGCAGAGCTCGAAATGATGATGGATCGGCGCCATCTTGAAAAAGCGCTTTCCGCCCGTCTTCTTAAAATAGGTTACCTGAATAATAACAGATAATACTTCCACCAGATAAATCAGACCCACGATCGCGATAAAGATCGGCATCTGCATCATAAAGGCACTGGAAGCAACAAAACCGCCAAGTGCCAGTGAACCGGTATCGCCCATAAACACACGCGCCGGATAGACATTGAACAGAAGAAAGCCCAGAAGACTTCCAACTACTGCGCCGGTAATCGGGCTAATGCCGCTGTTCTCCCCGATCGCCACGATCGTAAAGAACGTTGCTACCAGAATCGTCACACTGGTGCACAGACCGTCCAGACCATCTGTGAAGTTCACGCCATTGTCAGTTCCCAGAATGATGAAGAACAGTGCCGGTACAAACAGCCAGACCGGAAGCTGTAAATACTTGCCGGTAAATGGAATCAGCATCCCTGTTCCGATGTCCGGTGAGGTTACAATATAATAGGCAAAAATACCTGTGATCACAAACTGTCCGATCAGCTTCTGGATCGGATTTAAGCCCTCCGAACGTTTCATCACGATCTTGATGTAATCGTCCAGAAATCCAACCACGCCGAATCCAACGGTCATAAACAGCACCGGAATGATCTTCGGATAATCCCGGATATAGAGCAGGGACGTAATGATGATGCTGGAAAGAATTACCAGACCGCCCATCGTCGGGGTTCCCTGCTTTTTCAGATGCGTCTGCGGTCCGTCATCGCGCACCTGCTGTCCAAATTTCAACCTGTGGAGAAACGGTATCACGATCGGGCACAGCACTGCGCTGACCACAAATGCGATGATAACCGCCAGTATTGTTTCATTTACCATGTCACACCTCTAACTTATCTTCCTATGTATACAGAGATAGTTCCTCAAATTATACACTTCAATAGTATACGTCTTTTTAGGGGAATAATCAACCTCTTTTCTCTACCCCCAGATACGGCAAAATGACCTCAAACAGATCGCGGATCACCGGGGCGGCAATCGTCCCGCCATAGTAGATTCCTTCCGGTTCATCGATGGTGATGAGCGCGATCACCTGCGGATCGTCCGCCGGTGCAAACCCTAAAAATGAGGAAATATATTTTTTCCGGCTCCTTGGAAGTTTCTCCGAGGTTGCCGTCTTTCCGCCGATCCGGTAGCCCTCGATCCGGGCGTTTTTTCCACTCCCCTCCGCCACCACCTGTTCCAGAATATAACGCAGCGTCTCACTCGTCTGCTTCGATAAGATTCTCTCCCCTTTTGGATAGGTAAACACGTGGACTGCCTGACCATCTGCCCGCACGGCACGGATACCGATGTGCGGTGTGATGCGCGTTCCTCCGTTGATCAGGGAGGATGCCGTTGTAATAAGCTGGATCGGCGTGATCTGAAACGACTGCCCAAAAGAGACGGTCGCTAGCTCCACCGGTCCGATCTGATCCGGCTGGTGCATGATCGTCCCCGCCTCACCCGGCAGATCAATCCCAGTCTTTCCCAGCAGACCAAACTGCTTAAAATACTGATAGTACCGCTCTGGTCCTAGCCGCTGCCCGACATCGATCAGAACAGGATTGCAGGAATTCATCATTCCCTGTAAAAACGTCTCCCCGCCGTGTCCGCCCACCTTGTGACACCGAATCTTCCGATCTTCCACGATCCGGAATCCCGGGCAGGAAAACTGGTCAGTCAGGTTGACCACGCCCGCCTCCAGTCCCGCAGCGGCAGTCACGATTTTGAATGTAGACCCCGGTTCGTATGTATCATTTAAACAGGGATTGCGCCACATCTGATTGAGGAGAGCTTGTTTATTTTGCGCTGATGCTGCGTGTGACTGCACTTCATTCTTCCAGGATATGTCTTCTTCTGTTTCTGAATCTTCGTTTTTTCCATCTGTCACCAGCTCAAACGGCTCATTCAATGAAAACTCCGGTGCATTTACCATTGCATAGATTTCCCCGTTCTTCGGGTTCATCACGATGATCGAGACGCGGTTCGCATTCTTTTTCTGCATCGTCTGGTACGCCGCCTGTTCTGCGTACATCTGGATATTGACATCCAGACTCGCCTGCAGATCCCGCCCTGCCTCCGGCTCGATGCGATCCTCCGCCTCATTTTCCAGCTCGATCCCCGCCGCGTCCGTGAGCGTCAGGATCTTGCCATCCGTACCCTTTAAATACTTCTCATACTGTACTTCCAGACCGATGATCCCCTGATTATCTCCCCCGGTGAATCCCAGCACTTTCGATGCCAGACGTCCATATGGATAATATCGTTTATAGTCCTCATCCACCTTGACCCCCTCCAGGCGCATTGCCCGGATCGCATCGCCCCGCGTTTTCTCTACATTGGATTGGATCACCTCCCTGGAAGATCGTTTTTCCGTCTTTTTCCGCACCTCCGCCTCCGGAAGTCCCAGTTCTTCGCTTAAAACCCGGATAACTGTCTCCGGATCTTTTACCTGATTATGAATCACTGAGATAGTACATACAGTCCGGTTATCGGCGATCACCGTTCCGTTCCGGTCAAGGATCCGCCCGCGCGGCGCTTTGATACTGCGCTCCCGCCGATGCAGCTCCTCCGCCATCTGGCTGTAATAATCCGCTTTATACAGCATGAGGAAGAACAGTCTCCCCGCCAATCCTGCCATGCACAGGCAGATGGCGGCGCACAAAAAGACAGTTCTTCCTCTGTGATGCGTCCGGTTCCGATTCATACTGCTTCCTGTCTGATCTCATTGCTACAGTATATCATAAGAACCGTTTCTTTATTCTGTATTTTCCACGCAGGATAGATAAGTCTTCCCGACAGGCACAATTCTTAATCTCCCGCTGCCTGCGTTTCCTGGGAAGATGCCGTTTCTCCAGCATTATCCGCTGTTCCGGTGTCTCTGCCCGTTCCAGCCGTTTCACCGTTTCCAACCGCCGCCGATTCATCCTGCACATTTCCCATCGTATCCGGATAGCTGTACTCGTCTCCGGAATCGATAAATTCCTCATCGTAGTTCGCCCAGCCGCCCTCTGGAGCCGGAGTCGTCTCTGCCGGTGTTTCTGTTTCAGCTGCATTCGGATCCTCGGTCGCTGTGCCGCTTATAATGCCTTCTTCCTGGCTGGAAAGATTGGTCTCGAGATCCTGTGCCGCGCCGCCTGCCGGGAATACATTCTTATATGGAAGGACTTCCGCCATGATCTTGCTGAAAATCTCGCTGGCAAAAGTCGAATGTGCCTGCTGCTCGCCCGGCAGATGCGGGGTATCTACTACCACATAGCAAAGTACCTGCGGATTGTATGCCGGTGCATATCCGATAAAGGAAACCAGATAATTCTTCTCCGCACGCGGCTGCTTCTGCGCCGTACCTGTCTTACCAGCCACTTCGTAACCGGCAACTGCCGCCGCGCCCGCGGTACCGCCATCACCTGATACTGTCTGGTAAAGCGCATTATTAATGAAGTTCGAGGTCGATTCCGAAACCGTCTCTCGCACCAGATTTGGGGAAACGGATTTGACAACGGATCCTTCATCGTTCAGAATCTCTTTTACCACATGCGGCTCATAATAGGAACCGCCGTTGATTAAGGACGCATATCCGGCTGCCATCTGCACCATCGTACAGTTATAGTTCTGTCCAAATGCGTTGGTCGCCAGAGAAGCCGGATCCATATTGGATGCCTGATAAATCAGACCTGACGCCTCGCCCGGAAGGTCGATGCCCGTCTTCTCGCCAAATCCGAAAATCTTCTGATACTGGACAAACTTCTCTTTTCCCTCCAGTGATACAATACGCATCATAACGACGTTGCAGGATTTCATCAATCCCTGTGTGATCGTCAGCGGTCCGTGACCGGCTCGGGCAACACACCGGATATCCCAGTCTCCGAAATGCAGTTTTCCGCCGCACTCAAAGACCTCGTTTCCGGAAATCGCGCCTTCCTCGATCGCCCCGGCTACCGTAAATGCTTTCTGTGGAGAACCCGGCTCATAGGAGTCGCTCACGCAGAAGTTTCTCCACATTTTATACCACGCCTCGGACTTCGCCTTTTCATCCATCGCCTGGATTTCCTCATCCGTATAGTAGGTACTTAAATTGTACGGATCATTCAGATTGTAACGGGTCGTTGTATCCATCGCCAGGATCTCACCGCTGTTCGGATCCATGACGATCGCCGCCGCCAGATTACTTCCAATGCCCGCCTGCCACTCATCCAGATATTTCTGGACAATCTTCTGGATATTGACGTCGATCGTCAACTCCAGCGTCTTTCCGTTCTGCGCCGGTTTTACCGTTCGCTCGACGTTCGAATCGCCGTTTAAATAACCGTACTCACGACCGCTCACACCGTTCAGGATATCATTATAATACTGTTCAACACCGCCGGATGCATTGCCATCCTTGAGGGCAAAACCGACCACATTGCATGCCAGCTCATTGTACGGATACGTTCTCTTATATTCTTCCTCGAACCATACGCCCGTGATACGCTGGTTGCCGCCTTCCTCCGTCGGCAGCGCCCGGTATTCCTTGTTCTTGTCCTTCTCATAAGTCTCAAACTTCTCTTTGTCTTCCGCTGGAAGCTGTTTCGCATAGATCACATACTGGCTGTCTTTTTTCTCCTCGATCATCGCCTGCAGCTCGTTCCGCTTGTAACCGAAGCACTCCACCAGCGCGTCCAGCGTGGCATCGAGATACTGGTAGTTCTCCTCCGTATCCAGAATCTGCTTCGGATCGACGACCAGATTGTAAACTTTCTCGCTAATCGCCAGATACGTCCCGTTCCGGTCGATAATATTGCCGCGCTTGTAGGGAATCGTGCGGCTCTCATAGTCCTGATGGCTCAGGACTATCTGATTGTACGACTCGCCCTTACTTTTTACCAGATTATAAAGCACCAGCACCAATGCAAACAAAGCCAGCATAATTACCAGAACGGTAATTGCCAGCTTTTCCTGCATATATTTCCGAAAGGTCTGTCTGCCGTTAGTGTTTTGGGATGTCCTCATACTGTCTTACATACTCGCTTTCCGTCTTGTCATATAAAAGAATCTGATCCTTATTTGCATATACCATGCCGAGCTCTTCGGTCGCCACTTTATATACATGATCCAGATCTACATACGTGTCAATCCGGGTCTGAAGTGCATCATTCTCGGACTTCAGGTTCTCCAGTTTCAGCTCCAGATCCTCAATGTGGTTGATACGGGTCGTGATCGACGCCTGCTTATGCAGATAATTCATACATAAAACCAGCGCGATCAGCGCAGCGATGGTCAGCGCCAGCACATACGGTCCGTTCATGTAAAGCGCCTTTTCCTGGTTGCGGCGCACGGCGTGTTTATGCCGGTACTCCTCTCTCTCATCTCTTTCTGGTCTTATCTCCACGGTTCTCTGAACTTTTCGCACGGTATTACCGTCCACATACGTGGAGGCCGATACATGTTGTCTCCTTCTGACAGACATAACGTTCCCTCCCTGCTCTTTCGCTTTTTCTCTCTTTTATCTCCCCCGCACCTGAAACGATCTCTGTTCTGCGGTGCAGTTATGCTTTTGTTTATGATTTTTCAAATACCCGGAGCTTTGCGCTCTTGGAACGCGGATTTTCTTCCATCTCCTGATCGGTCGGAAGAATCGGTTTTCTTGTAATCACCCTGCCGCGGCTTTTGCGTCCACAGACACAGACCGGAAAATCCGGCGGGCAGATGCATGGATTTTCATTCGTCCGGAAACGGTTCTTTACGATTCTATCTTCCAGGGAATGGAACGTAATGATCGAAAGCCGTCCGCCCGGTGCCAGGCGCTCAATCATCGTATCGATCGAATCTTCCAGCACATCCAGTTCCCGGTTTAACTCGATCCGGATCGCCTGAAACGTACGCTTTGCCGGATGACCGCCGGTCGCCCGGACCTTTGCCGGAATCGATGCCCGGATGATCTCCGTCAGCTCGCCTGTCGTCTCAATCTCTTTTTTCTGTCGTGCCTGTACGATGTGTTTTGCAATATTCTTCGCAAACCGATCCTCACCGTAGTCCCGGATGATCCGGTACAGTTCCATCTCACTGTAGGTATTGACGATGTCCTTCGCGGTCTGCTCATTTCTCTGATCCATCCGCATATCCAGCGGCGCATCGTCCTCGCGATAGGTAAATCCCCGTTCCGCTGTGTCAAGCTGGAAGGAAGAAACACCCAGATCCAGATAAATTCCATCCACCTGCGGAATCTCCAGCTCATCTAACACCTGTGCAATCCGCTCATAATTGCTCCGCACAACGGTTATCTTATCTCCAAAGGGAGCCAGACGTTCTGACGCAGCCGCAATCGCGTCCGCATCCTGATCAATCCCGATCAGGCGTCCGCCGTCTCCCAGCCGTGCCGCCACCTCGCTCGCGTGACCGCCGCCTCCCAGTGTCCCATCCACATAGATACCCTGAGGCTTTACACAGAGACTGTCAACCGTCTCATTTAATAATACTGATTTGTGATTAAATATCATATGCCAAGGCCTTCCATATTTTCTGCAATCTCTTCCATGTCATCATAGACATTCTTCTCCGCCCAGGTCGCCTTGTTCCAGATCTCGATCCGGCTTCCGACGCCGACCAGGACAACCTCCTTCTCGAGTCCTGCAAAATCCCGCAGAACCGAAGGAAGCAGGATTCGTCCCTGACGATCCACCTCACACGCCGAGGCACCTGCCAGAAAGAAACGGGAGAATTTTCTGGCATTCTGATTGGTAAGTGGGAGTGCCTGTAACTTCTCTTCGAACTTTTTCCACTCGGTGTTATCGTACACAAAAAGACAGCCATCCAACCCCTTTGTCACCACAAATTCGTCTCCAAGCTGTTCCCTGAACTTCGACGGAACGATCAAACGCCCCTTCGCATCGATTGTATGATTGTATTCTCCCATGAACATATCAATCACCCGTCATCCGATGTGTACCACTTTTGTGTCCCGAAAATCCATTTCGTTCCACTTTTCACCACTTTCTACCACTTGTTATGTTTATTTTAGTACATGCCCATCAAAATGGCAAGGTCTAAATCGAAAAAAAATCAGAAAACTCAGGCACCGGTTCTTTTTCCGAACACATGTACCTGAGTTTTCTGTACTTATCTATATTTGTTTCTATTTCCACTCTTATTTTATAGCGCCGTCTCCAGCCCTCTTTCAGTCTCCGTCTCCAGCCCGATATACTGATTTAAGAGTTTGTCAAGCTCCACACTGTAGTGATAAATTGTGTCATATGCTGCCTTTGTGTCAATATTTTGATTCAGCTGCTGTCTTGCCCGTTCAATCTTTTGAACTAATTCTTCTCTCATATCCGCCATCCTATGCATTCTCCTTTTCTATTCTCTAGTGCCATTCCTCCTTACTTCACTGTCATTTTACGTCTTCCACCAGCAAAAAGCAAACTATTTCGACCGATTAAATTCGACAAAAAACGACGTTTCGGTTCCAAAAATGCCTACCCGTGAACAGCAACCGACGTTTGCATATAACAATAGGGCAGGATCCCGAAGAATCCCACCCTACTATATAAATACATTATTCAGAACAAATCTGCTCTATCCTATTTCACGCCAAAGATAGCCATGAATGTACCTGCTGCTACGGCAGTACCGATAACACCAGCTACGTTCGGTCCCATTGCGTGCATCAGAAGGAAGTTGCTCGGATCTGCCTCAGAACCAACCTTCTGGGATACACGTGCTGCCATCGGAACTGCAGATACACCTGCGGAACCGATCAGCGGGTTTACCTTACCATGAGTTACCTTGCACATAATCTTACCGAAGATAACACCTGCTGCAGTACCCAGAGCGAATGCAATCAGACCCAGAACTACGATCTTGATGGTATCCAGGTTTAAGAAAGCCTCTGCACTGGTAGTAGCACCTACGGAAGTACCCAGGAAGATAACGACGATGTACATCAGGGCGTTGGAAGCAGTCTCTGTCAGCTGCTTAACAACACCAGACTCACGGAACAGGTTACCAAGCATAAGCATACCAACCAACGGAGCAGTTGTCGGCAGAATCATGCAGACAACGATTGTAACAACAACCGGGAACAGAATCTTCTCCAGTTTGGATACCGGACGAAGCTGCTCCATACGGATCTCTCTCTCCTCTTTGGTGGTAAGGAGTTTCATGATCGGCGGCTGGATAATCGGAACCAGAGCCATGTAGGAGTAAGCTGCTACGGCAATCGGTCCCATCAGACCTGTCTGACCAAGTTTACCAGCCAGGAAGATAGAGGTCGGGCCGTCTGCACCACCGATGATGGAGATAGCAGCCGCAGCCTTATCGTTGAATCCCATGAAGATAGCCATGAAGTAAGCGCCGTAAATACCGAACTGAGCAGCTGCACCGAGCAGGAAGCTCTTCGGGTTAGCGATCAGCGGACCGAAGTCTGTCATCGCACCGACACCCATGAAGATGAGGGATGGTAAGATACTCCACTCATCCAGTAAATAAAAGTAATGTAAAAGTCCACCAACTCCGTTCGATGAGTCTTCAATCGATCTCATAATATCCGGATAGATATTTACAAGCAGCATACCAAAGGAAATCGGAAGAAGCAGTAACGGCTCGAATCCTTTTCCGATTGCCAGATACAGGAAAATCAGCGCTACGAAAATCATAACGATGTTTCCAAATGTCAGGTTTAAGAATGCTGTCTGCTGAAGAAGATTGGACAATGTAGTTGTTATATATTCCATATTAATTCCTCCAAACGGAATAACATATCCCGTATTTTTTCAGCCAGTTTTATAAAAATTAGATTAGTTTAATGTAGCAAGAACTGCGCCCGGTTCTACCATATCGCCTACTGCAACATTAACACTGGCAACGGTACCGTCCTGAGGAGCTACGATCTCGTTCTCCATCTTCATAGCTTCCAGAAGCAGGATAACCTGACCACGTTTTACAGCTGTGCCAGCTGCTGCCTTAATACCAAGGATCTTACCTGGCATCGGGGATGTGATGGTTACGCCGCCTGCTGCCGGTGCTGCTGCTGGAGCCGGTGCTGCTGCTGGAGCTGGAGCTGCTGCTGGAGCCGGAGCTGCTGCGCCTGCAAATCCTTCTTCTACGGTTACCTGATATGCTGTACCATTTACGGTGATAGTATAATTCTTCATTTTAAATTCCTCCAGATTTTATCGATGATTATTTACGTGTAATGGAGCGGATATTTACGCTGTCTGCCGGTACGCCGGTTGCTGCTGCGATCGCTGCAGTGATAACTGCTACCAGTTCTCCATCGTTTGCCGCATTGCCTGCTGCTGGTGCTGCGGTACGTGCCGGCGCTGCTGCCGGTGCTGCAGTCTGTACAGGTGCCGGTGCTGCTGCCGGTGCCTCTGCTCCTGCTTTTTTAGCCTTTACATTTGCCTCAATCTCGTTAACCTTCTTGAAGCTGCTGATAATTAAGCTGATGAAAATCAGTACCAGGAATACGGTACCCATACCCATCAGGGTATTTAATGCTGCCTTCTCCATCTTCTCACCGAAGCTGTAGTTTACAACAAAGGATAACTCGGTCGGTACCAGAGAAGTACCGCCGTAGCTGCTTACGCTCTCCTCAGCGGTCAGGGAGAAAGTCAAGTTTCTCTTCTCAAAGGAAGCCTGAACAACTGCTGTGTAGCTGTCATCATCGGCGCGCTCTACGGTCACGCTCTGAACCTCACCCATCTTGCCTAAATCGTCCTTAGAACTGGTCCAGGAAGAAATTGCAGACTCAATGACTGTGTTTTTCTGCTTCTCAGCCTGTTTCAGCTGTGCTGCCAGATCTTCGTCACTGTAGCTGGCGAACTGCTCCAGATAGCTCTTAGCGCCATCGCTCATGGTCTGCTCGATCTCCGGAGAAATCGGCTCTACCGCTTCTTCAGAAGCGCTACCACAGGCGGACAGAGCGAAAAAGCAGACTGCCATGCAAAGTACAAGCAGCATTCTTTTCATATTCTGTTTCATAAATGTGTCACCTCGTAATTAGATCGTTCCATGCTTTGACGGACGTCCCTCTTTCTTCGTGAATCATATCCTGACAGCATCCATGTTTCTTTCATGGCGCCATCCGTGATACTTCCCACCTATCTGTGTTTGCAGGTGTTTTTGCAAAATTTCCAGAGCTTGTCATCCACTCCGGGAATTCTCCATCTGACACGCTGCGGCAGCAGAGGATTGTACAATCTCCTCTGCATACATAAATGGCATGCACTTCCGTCTATGCGAATCCGACTTTAATAGCCATGCATACATAAACATCTGTACCACTGACTTGTTATTCGATTCTCACATAAGCGCTGTCCGGTGCCTGACTGATGACAAACACTGCCCTCATCCCTGTTTCCGGAAATGATTCCGGCAGCCAGCCGCACTGACATCCCTTTTTTAGCACTACAACTCCGCCGACGGTTCTGATTATATAATCATTATACAATATGTAAAAACACGCTGCTTCCATGCAGTACTAAATCCGGAATCTGCATTCTCCGACCTTTCCCTGCCTGCGTCTCCGCGTAGCTGCCTGCCTGCGAACCACTGCTTTCACAGTTTCCTGCTGACAATCGCCCCCGCTTTCGCACTACTTCTGTGCCCGCCATCCCGATTCTGCGCTTTTGCCGATATAACGTATACCGAGGCTCTTCCTAATTTGCAGCCAGAAGAGCCTCGCATCTTTCGTCAAATCCGCACCGGAACAGCCGCAGCTTATCTTGCACATACAGTTGATATAGCAGTTTGAAACGTCATGTTATGCCAGATTACTTATGCTGGTTTCCTCCATCCCATAAGCAAGTCCATTTTTTTGCCTGTTTAACATTGTATAATGAGGTCGGCAAAAAAGCAAGTTATTTCCGTTCGAATTTGTTTACTTTTTCATTTTTTTAACTGAATCAGCTCCAATATCTGGGTACTGGTTCAAATCATATTTATATTATACCCCTGCCGGACCGGACGGCTGCACCGGTGACTGGCTTCCGGTTATCGGAGTCTGTCCGTCCGTCGAACCGCCATTTCCCGCCGCATTCTCCTCCGGCAGAACTACCGTGCAGCTTCCGTCTGCCGCTGCCTGCCAGGTATTTCCATCCATCTCGAACGTAATACCTGCGTACATCGCGCCGCTGGCATCCAGGTAATATTTCTTACCGCCAAGATCCAGCCAGCCGGTCTGCATCAGACCATTGTCCGCCATGAAATACCAGCTTCCATCGACCGCACGCCAGCCCGTCGCCTGTTCGCCGGATGCGTCAAAGTAACGCCAGCCGCCGTCCAGCGTCTTCCAGCCGGTAATCATATGACCGTCCGCCTCCAAATAATACTTTTTGCCCGAAAGCTCCAGCCATCCTGTGGACGGATTGCCCGCCGCATTCATATAGTACCAATTCTGACCATCGTTGATCCACGCCGCTTTCTGCATCACATGGTTCTGATAATAGTAACGGTTTCCCGCGATCGTCCGCCAGGTATTGCCCGGAATGATCTGCGTATAATCTTTATACAGATAATCAATATCCACATTGCCGTTCACGCCCTTGACCGAACCGGTGTTGGACGCCTGCCACATCGAGGTCTTTGAATATGTATACTTCTGCTGGTATTTTGCCACCCATATATCATACGAAATCTTCGACATATCGATCTTATTGGCAATCCAGTATTCATTTGCATAGACCATCGGATAATATCCTGCATCCTGAATCCGCTTACAGAACGCGTTGATCACATCGCTGACCTGAGACTGCGTCAGGGTTCCCAGCGTATTAGCATCCTCGGCATCAAAGACAACCGGGAAGGAGATAGGATAATCCTTGATAAGATTCAGGACAAAATCCGCCTCCTGCTGCGCCATTTCGACCGAAGTCGCATACGAATAAATGTACGCGCCCAGCCGCAGCCCTGCCTGGCTCGCATTTGCCGCGTTCATAGCGAAAAACGGATCCACATTACCGCGGAACCGGGTTGCCAGCATCGCAAACTGTACATTATCCGATGACACCTGGCTCCAATTTACATTCTGCTGCCAGTAAGACACATCCACGCCGCGCGCAATCGCACCGATCCCCTCATTCTCCGTCACCCGGTACACGCCAAGCCCTGATGTGACCGCGCTCACACTTCCATTGGAAACAACAGTCGAACCGCCAGAGCTGCCTGTACTTCCCGAATTGGAGCTGCCCGAACCACCGCCCGGCCCCGCATTCGAGGATGACGATGTAAGAGAAGAATCTCCCGCCGGTCCTGCCAGCGCTGTCATCGGCTGAAAGCACAGCGCTGCTGCCAGCATGCCAGCCGCTGCCCGTGAAAGCACACGCGCGCGCCCCATCCTTTTTTTGTTCACTCTATTCCGATTCATGCCAAAAAACCTCCTTGATTATCCTTTTATCCCTGTTGTCTGTTCACCATTTATATACATTTCCCCGCCTGATCCGGCGGGGGCATATGCGAAACAAATATGGTTCATCCACACACTGTGTAACCAACAGCAGAACTTTTCCTATTATAACCTAGTTTAACAGATACTCCCCATCCACTTCAATAGAGAAACTTTAAATAAAATCTGTCAAATTTATTACAGAATGCTTCCCTTTCTGCTAAAAGAATGAAGCCGTCCATGCCAAAAACAGGATTTTCAAGCAGAAAAACACAATAATGCCGGAACAAAGCTTTCCCCCGTTCCGGCATTTCATTTTTGCATATTCAGTTTTCCGCAAAATTCCACTTATCTTTATTCTTGCAAAGGAACTTCCGTTCTCCTGAAAGATTTTTTCCTATTTCCGATTCCGGTTCATCAGGCGGATAATATACAAAAACAGGTTGATAAAGTCCAGATACACCTGCAGCGCGGAAAATACCGATGCTTTCTGAAAAAAGTCCAGTACCAACCCATTTTGTCAATTATTTTCAAAACCATTTATGTAACTATTCACAGTAACCCATTTACAAGTTATGAAGCTCCCGCCTCTTTTTCTTCCACGGAAGCGGCACATTCCATTTTTTCAGCGCACTGAAAAAATAATAATAAATATTAAAGAGAACCGTTGTGATCGTCCAGGTCAGCGGATAGCTGAATACCACTGTCAGGATATCCGGGCGGATCGGAACAGCGATCAGGATCCAGACAACCCGCAGGACGCACACGCCCAGCGCCGTCATAATCATCGGAATCCAGCAGTCTCCCACACCGCGCAGTGCGCCGGAATAAATCTCAATACAGAGGTATGTCACAAATGCCGGCACCAGGAAGTGAAGAATCTTCATGCCGATCGCGATTACCTCCGCATCCGTTGTGAACAACAGATAAATATAGCCGCCCGTCAGATACAGAATCGTGCTCAGCCCCACCGTGATAATACAGGAAATTCCCAGGCAGACGTACACGCTGCGTTTCACACGGTCCAGCCGCCCCGCGCCGTAATTTTGTCCGACAAAGGTCGTGATGGAGATCCCCAGCGCATTAATGATCATCCAGTAAGTGCTGTCGATCTTTCCATATGCAGCCCACGCCGCCACCGTGTCTGTTCCCAGTGCATTGACGCTGCTCTGGATCACGAGGTTGGAAAAGGAATACATAACCGACTGGAGTCCAGCCGGAAACCCAATCCGGATGATCCGCACCAGAATCACCGGTGTAATCCGCGTTTTCCGGATCTCAAACCGGTACGAGCCATCCGCACGCATCAGCGTTCCCAATACCAGACACGCGCTGACCACCTGGGAAAGGATCGTCGCCACCGCCGCACCACGCACGCCCATCCGAAGTCCTACTACAAACAACAGATCGAGCGCAATGTTTGTAAAACAGCTGATCACAAGGAAATAGAACGGTCTTTTGGAATCACCGATCGCCCGCAGGATTCCGGCACCCATATTATATAAGAGGTTCGCCGTGATTCCGACAAAATAAATGTGCAGATACCCGCTTGCATTGTCCATGATATCCTCCGGCGTCCCCATCAGGCGAAGCGCCGTGTCGGAAAAAAGGAGTCCGCCAACCGTCATGAGGATACCGCACAGCAGCGAAAAGGCAATCGCCGTGTGGACTGCCTCGCTGACCCGCTGACCGCGTCCCGCCCCGTAAAACTGGGCGATGATAACTGTCGCACCCGAAGAAAGTCCTACAAAAAAGCCAACCAGCAGGTTCGTAAGCATCGATGTGCTTCCGCCGACCGCCGCCAGCGCTTCCTTTCCGACAAAACGGCCTACTACCACCGCATCTGCCGTATTATAGAGCTGCTGAAAAAAAGTTCCAAATAAAATCGGGAAGAAAAATAGCAGAAGCTGTTTCCAGATCACTCCCTCTGTGATCGCATTTGCCCGGCCAGTCCCCCCGGTTTGTCTGACTCCCTCTTCCCGTCTGGTATCTTTCATCCAATCCACCCCCCTCTTATGTTCTTTGTCTCTGTTTCCTGTATGCATCCTGCTCACAGATATTTCACCTATATGAATTCATATGTCTTTTCGTTATTCTTCTCCCGCAAATCCCATTTCCAACTCAATTCAGCTCCGCAATCCGCGAGATCCCCACATAGATATGAGAAATCTTGTACCAGGTAGCAAAATCGACCACGCCCGTCTGCGGAAGTCCAAACACCGACTGAAACGCCCGTACGGACGCCTCCGTTTCGGATCCGTAGATCCCGTCCGGCGTAACTCGCGGGATCGCTGTATACACAGTCGCCACCGCGTCAAGCTGCTGCTGCAGCTGCCGCACCTTATCGCCGCTGGACCCCACCTTAAGCGGTTCCCCCGGATAGGAGATCGGGATTCCTGATATCTGTTCCGCAGTGTTGATGTAAATATTATTTCCATAGAAACGCCGCAATATCTCGATCGCGCTGTATCCCTGTTCTCCCAGACTGCACGAACCCCACTGGGTCATCCAGCCCGGGCAGGACACCCGCCGCCCGTCGCAGTACTGTGTCAGAATCGGCTGCCGCACACCGGGGCGGGACAGATAGTTGTCAAAAATATCATCCACCACCTCTGAGATCGGCTCGAAAATATCACGCCCGTAAATCCACTTGTGATCGAATGCCGTCGAGGAAGTGATTGTAAAATCGTAGCCCTGGTTACGATACCACTCCGTATACACCCGGTTCAGTGTAAATGACATGATCGCAAGCACATTGGCGACGATCGTGCTACGCGGCCAGGTCGCGTAGATCTCGCTCGACGCCACGTTTTTGATATAATCCCGGTATGCCACATAGTAATCTTTTGCGGAGGCATTGGTCGGTACGCCGTCATGCACGACGATCGTCTGCGGTACCACCACGCGGCTCAGCACGATCTCGCCGCTCTCCTGCACCGGTTTTACCTCATCTTCGGCAATCTTGGGCGGATAGGAACCATATAGGGTATGATCCGGAATCTGTATATTCTCCTCCACTCCGGTCTGATCCGGAAGCGGAATCATCCGGATCGGCTGGACTGCCGTCACGCCCGCCAGCACCTCCGTTCCCTTTACCTTTACCGGCTCATAGCCCGCTGCCCGCACTTCCACCGTATAATCCGCATACGGCTTTTCCCGGTTCTGTTCTTCCAGTGAAAGCGACACAGGAGGCGCTGCTACCGCAATCTCCTCCGTCTGCCCGGATAAATTGGTTCTAAGCACTTCCTGCGTCTGTCCGGAATCACCATAACTGACCGAAACCTCTGCTCCCTCAATTGGGAAATTATTTTCACTGTTTACCACATCGATCCGCAGATAGCCATCCTGCATTCCGGTTGTCTCACAAATTCGGACACGGTCGAAAGAATGATAGCGCATGCATCCAGCCTCGCATTTATTTTACATGGTCATTTACAGTTTATATCCAGCATCTTTTATCTATGACGGTTTTTATCCGATTTTTTAATGTTTTGCTGCCGTATCTTCCTTATTTTTCTCCTCTAAATCGCTCTCGTCGCCTCTGCCAGCCACACCTTCTCTTCCTCCGTCATATACGGAGACAGCTTCTCATACACGCCCTTATGGTACGCGTTCAAAAGCTCGCGGTCGCGCGCTTCCATCAGCGATACGTCGATCGAGCCCTGCCACCGGAGGAATAAAAGTTGCACTGCCTGTACATACTATCATTTGTTCACATTCATACAACTCCTCACCGCAACGAACAGTATGTGCATCCTGAATGTAAGCTTCCCCTTGCACCAAAGTAACCTTCTGTGCCGTGAGCTTTGCCTTGATACCCAGTACCAATTTTCTGACCACCTTCGTTTTCCGGGCTATAATCTTTCCTAAATCGGGTGAAACCTCTTTCACATTGACACCGTATTTTGATGCATGCAAAGCCGTATCGTGTACTTTCGCCGCATATAGCAAGGTCTTTGTGGGAATACATCCCTCATTCAGACAAACTCCGCCCACGTTGTTCTTTTCAAACAAAACTACACTCAGTCCTGCTTTTCCGGCCATTTCAGCAGCTGTATATCCAGCCGGGCCACCACCAATTATAGCCAATTGATACTTCATAATCCGTTCAAATTTTAGAAATGATTATTCTTCACGATAGTCTGCATGAGGATTGCGTTCTTTCGCACAAGCCACAAATCCTTTTAAATCGGCCGGGTCAAAATTAATGAACCCTTTCGTATAATATATGGTAATTCTTCCTTTCAGCAACGAATCTTTCTTACGCAATGCAATCCGTCTTACTCCATACGCCTTGATACTGCCACTGAAACCTCTTTTCAACCAAATATCCCCGTTTTCCTGTACCAGAATACGCGTCATCTGCTCATCAATCAACAATAAAACGGGAAGCACAATCGGCATCAAATTCCAATAGTTTTCTGTATGCAAAGCCATCAGCACAATGGCTACAATCACAATAATGACTCCTAACCACACTTTAAAAGGAGTTCTGCGGATTTTAAACTCACGTACCATAGTATTTTTATCAGTTAATTATTTGTCTTAATCATAAAATTGAATTGCCTCGTTCTTTTTCAACAGGCAACGGATAAA
>ENA-ORSA01001549-ORSA01001549.1-human-gut-metagenome-genome-assembly--contig:-NODE-1549-length-18689-cov-16.241709_pt1 | contig 18689 bp, 13 predicted proteins | sample MGYA00242179_ERZ509142 | MGnify/ENA primary metagenome ERZ509142 (study PRJEB26280, sample SAMEA2338659) | human gut metagenome | biome: human gut; feature: human-associated habitat; material: faeces... | reverse complement strand
TCTTTCGCAGCAAATGCTCCTTCGGCACCAGTTGGTCTATGACTACGAACTCTACTAGATCTCGATCCATTTTCCCGCGTTCCAGCATCCTTCATCACCCTTGCCCACTCTACCATATCTATACAGAAAAAGCCCAGCTCCAGCCGCTCTTTTTCGACAGACTGAGAGGGGGAAAGGAAATCTTTCCCCCTCTGTTTTTCAGCGCTTATCTTCCGTAAAACTCACAGTTGGGTACGCCATGATTCTCAACAACCGATTTCAGCCCAATTTTGCTGTCTTCTGTTGCGAATACAATTTCGGCCGCCTTTAGCTCAAATGCGCGCGCTTCTTCAATGTTGTTCTGTGTTGCTTTCCTAACGCAGTCCTTATAGTATTTCACAGCAATCGGCGCAGCCTTGGACATCTTCTTTGCGGTTGCAAGGCCGACGACCTCAACAAGCTCATCCGCCACAACTTTGCTGGCAAGACCCAGTTCGTAACACTGGCGGCCTGTGAAATCCTCGTTGAGGAACATGTAGTCAAGCACCTTGTTTCTGCCGATCCACATAGGCAGGCGCAGAGAGCTCATGCCCCAGGAACCAACCGTGCCATAATAGATGTCACCGTCGTGCATGCGGAAGCCCTCGCCGACAATACGGATATCAAAGGCGTTGAACATCGCCGTGGAGCCGCCGATGCACCGTCCCTTTGCCGCAACGAGCGTCGGTTTAGGGCAGCAGTCGATACGCTCAACCAAGCGGTTGCCAAGAACGGAAAAGCTTTCCGAAATCTCCTCTGCTTCGCCGTTAATGCCCTTTTTTACATCGCCGCCGTCCGCTCCATAGGAAAAATCAGGCCCATTCGCTTTTACCATGATAGCGCGAACAACATCATTCTGTTCAAATTCGTCCAAAGCGCGCATAATTTCAACCATCATGCGTTTGCTGACCGAGTTGAGCGGCGGGTGATCCAGCGTGATCACTCCCACGCGCTCTACGATCTCGGTTTTGATTGTCAAATAATCCATATCTGTCCTTTCTGCGGCTCTGCCGGCTCATTCCGCCAGAGCCGCCGCTATATTTTTTGCTTCACTGAACAGCTTTTTCGTCAGTTTGCAGCGTTATTGCTCTTTTCGCTGGTGGAAGCCATGACAACGTCTGCCACCTTTGCGGTGTTTTCAGTCGGCGCATGCTTGGTGCAAAGACTCACAACAATGTAGGCCACTACGCCGGGGAGCACAGGGAAAATGCTGGAAAACGGAACAGTAATCACGCCGAAGATGCTCAGCAGCGCCGTGATCATACCAACAGCTGCAGAAGCTGCCGCGCCCTTTGTCGTGCCGCGTTTCCAGATGATGCCGCCCAGCAGCGGGACCAGCGTACCGGAGAGCATAATGGTATAGCCGACCGAAAGAAGATCAATAACATTTTAAACGCAAGCGCGCATACAACGGCTGCCACCGAAACAACAATATTGACGATGAGATTCAGGCGCTTCTGCTGCTCTTCCGTTGCATTCTTATTAATAAAGCCGCAGTACAGGTCATGAACAACAAGCGCATCCGTCGCCACCAGCGCACCACTGGCAGTCGACATGATCGCCGCCAAGATCGCACAAATCATTACAGCACAAACGATCGGGGAAACCTTGTTCATCAGCATGACAATGAACGCATTTCCGCCAGCATCAGGGAACTCTGCGCCGCTCCACATGCCGATATAGACCATCAGCCACCCAAAAAGGAACAGAGGAATGCAACTGAGCAGATGTCCCCAAAATGCCGTTGCTTCCGTCTTTGCGGACGCCGCGCGCTGAACAGAGGTCTGGTCGACCAGCACGGAAAGAACCATCGGGCCAACAAACATCATCCAGAGTTCCGGAGAAATGTTGAAGAGGTCAAAGTTCTCCGCCGGATAGAACGCGTGAATCTCCGCAACGCCGCCCTGTGTGAACATTGAGATACCTACGACCAGAACGCCGACAATGATCACGCCGACCTGAAATACCGCCGTTGCGTAGGAACCCCAAAGGCCTGCAAACATCGTGTAGACCAGCATAACTGCCGCTGTAATAACAAGTCCGATCGTCGGGTCAATGCCGAACGCCTGGAAAATGGCCTTTGCAGCAACCAGCTGACCGCCCATGGATGCAGCGCAGGCAAAGGGGCCGATGCCGCTGTAAAGCAGGATGATAAAGTTGCTGTCATATCTTCTCTTAAAATAATCCGAAAAAGAAACCAGCTTATTGCGGTAAATAAAGCGGGTCATTACAAACGCGTGGACAACGCATGCAAGGCCGCATGCGATCGCGTACCATGCACCGGCGACGCCCAGCTTTACCGCGTACTGCGTTGTGCCAATCACGACGCCGGAGCCAATGCTGGCGCCTACCGCCGATGCGATAATAAACCAGATGCCGGACTGTCCGGATGCCGTGAGGAAATCCTTCGTCGTACTGGCGTGCTTACGCCCGCGCAGTCCGATGATTACGTTGATCGCCATAAAAATGACAAAGGTAACAATAATCAATGTGTACAAGCTCATCTCGATGTGATCCTCCTAATTTACAAAATATGTTTTCCTACGCTCTTAACGGGGAATGCGCTCGAAGCTCTTGCGGTTCATCCCTCCTTTTCTGCGCTTTTCAGGCACTTTTTAAAGCTGCTCATAAAATGTTTTAGCGTTGTTGTAGAGGATGTGTTCCTTCGCATCATCGCTGAACGGAAGCGCTTCGACCTGAGCAATCAGCTTCTCTACAGGCATGCTCTGCGTCCCCCAGTTGGAAGCAAAGCAAATGCGTTCTTTCAAAGATGTTTCTCCATAGTAGAGATATGGCTCATAACCGGAACCCCGCATTGCGATCTTTTCGGGAGCGTGCGTTTCAAAATTCAGATAAACATTTTCGTGGCGGATAGCAAGGCACAGGAAGTCCAGCACCCACGGCCAACCGCTGACGCCCGCCATAATTTTTAGTTTTGGGAAATCCCTTGCCACCTGATCGATATAACGGGGGTGTCCGATATCATACGGCACCGCCTTGGAAAGATTCAGGCTGGAATAGATATGGACCGGAATTCCCAACTCGCACGCCTTGCTGTAGAGCGGATAATTTTTCTTGTCTGCTGCATTGAGCTTTGTGCGGAATGCGGTTAAATACAGCGCATGCAGGCCGTATTCTTTCACGCACACCTCAAGCTCTCGGACAGCCTCCTCCCCCCTGTTGGGATCTACATAAATAAAACCCTTGAATTTTTTGGGAAAAGCCTGTACGATCTCAGCCGTCTTGCGGTTGTCGTGATCGCCGTCGCAGGTGATTCCCCATTCCACGCCGACCTCGTCAAGATGCCGGACAAATTCCGCAGGTTTAACCGCGTGCTTCTCCGCCGCCTCGCGGATGATCCGCAAAAAACCGTCGCGACCCTCGGACTCATAAATCGCATCAATTTCCTCCACCGTGAGTCCTACCTGTGCAGCAACTCCCGCCCCGTAGGTCTTTTTGTAGCCCCTGTAAAGCGGGTCCAGACACATGGCGCTCAGCATATTGGTCAGCGCTTCCGCCCCCATGGGCATATCCAGACACAAATCAATGACTTTTCTCATGTCAGTAACATCTCCTGTCTTTTCAAATTTTGTCTCCGTTCAATATTGACTATTGTCAAAATACACGATTTTTTGACAAAAGTCAATATTCTATTGTGACAAAATAATCATTCATCTTTTGTATAATCAGGAAAAAATTAAGGGCCGAAACGGTAATTTTATACCGTTTCGGCCCTTAATGGATCTTTTTACAATCCCAAATCCTCATTAATCAGAATAACTTCCATTTCCATTCGGAACATTTTCCCCAGTAAAACACTGACGCCGCGACAAATACGTTCCGGACTGCTGCAATCATGGCAGCGGCCAGTCACAGCACATGGCGTTTTCATGTGCAGTCTTTTCGCATTTTGGGGTGCCGCAATATTCCGCGCCCTCCAAACAGCCTTTTCAAAATTTTCTGCAAGCTTATTGCGCCCAATTACCAAATACACCTTTTTGTGCCCATACATCATTGACGCCACTCTGTTGCCGATGCCATCAATGCTGATCATTTCTCCCGTTTCCGCAAGGGCGTTAACCGATGTGAGAAATACATCTGTGGACATCGCTTTGATCGGATCCACTTCTCCCAACTCATCATCGTACATCTGCGATGGCAGGCACAGTGTATTATGTAATGCCAACCTCTTGGGCACTCCCATCTCCGAGAGCGTTAATGAGCCGCCAAACGACACACTTACCTCATCTATCTGCTGATCCAGATAGTCTGCGGCATCTTTTGCTGTTTCGAAAGATGATACCGCATAGCCTCGTTTCTCAAGTGCAGCCTTGACTTGATCAAAATTCATCATTTCGCCTCCCTGTTCGTTCTCCATCATCATAAGCTGATTATTGACGGTTGTCAATAATCAAATTAATCCTTGCGCATATGTCAAAGGCACCCCGCTACTCAGCAGGATGCCTTTGTGCTATCGTCTTTGCTGCACATCTCAGCCTAATGACATTTTAAGCAATGCATGTGTAATTAGTCAGTTTTCCCTCCTTGCCCTCTCGGCCAGCTCAAAGGAACGGTCAAGTATTGCCTTAAACTGTTCTTTTGTCAAATCGAATGTCGGCACGATTGCCCGTTCCCCAAAACACGTCATATATTCTCGATCGCTCATCTCGATCATCCCGTAGAATGAGCCAACAACCAGACCGCGCGCAATGCTCTCAACCATGAGTGCATGAATGTAAAACTCATTCCCGTCAGTCGGCTTGCCGAAATACGCAAAGGCATCTCTGCTGTCGCCATAATACAAAACAATTTGATCTTTAGAGAATTCTTTACCGCGCGAAGCGTATTCCGGAGCTGTAGCAATATACTCTGCAAACAATGGGTCGCAGATCACATTCCTACGGTACAACAGATATTTCAGCATCAGACGAACCAGCGGCTCTTCTCCGCGCGGCAGGACCTCTTCTGCAAGCTGTTCCGTCATGGAAAATCGTTCATAATAAAGCACGTGCATGATATCGTCTTTATTTTTGAAGTAGTAATAAATCAGCGAACGCGGGATATTCAAATACTCGGAAATATCTCTGATATTCGTCTTTTCATATCCGTTCTTTCTGACAAGAAGCGCCATCGTTTCTACGATACTCTTCCGCATTTCTGCGCTCTTTTTATAAACAGCCATCGACTACACCTATTTGTTGTAATATTTTTGTTATTGTACCACTCTTTTTTCCCTGCGTCAACCAAAGCAATATTGACACGAGTCAATATCTATGCTACTGTTAATTAACGGAAATCAATTTTTCTGTGTTTTGAGAGAAATGCCATTTTGGTAAATACATTAAATAAGGAGCGAATAATCATGGAAAAGAACGAAAAAGCATTTGAATCATTTCTTCAGGTATGTACGGTAGTCAAAGATGCAAAGAAAGCCGCAGAAACATGGGAAAAAGTATACGGAATCGGTCCATGGGAAATTGTTCACGCAACCGAGGAAAATTGTCGTGGACGTAAATTTCATGGCGTTTCAATTCCAGATGATGAACCGCACGACGCAATTGTTGCGATGAGCGAACTCGGTAATCTTTATCTAGAGATTATTCAGCCGATTTCAGGGAGCAGCCCCTATGCTGAGTTTCTACAGGAGCACGGCGAAGGAATTCACCACCTGGCGATCCGGCAGAACGACCGATTTGTACCTTTGATGCAGGAGCGAGGGAACGAAGAGATTTTTAGCGTTTGGATCGGGGATAAGTTTTACGCATATTATGATACACGCAAAGATTTGGGCTTTATCACGGAAACATTCTAATCATACTCTCACATAAGATGACGATACCGTCACACTGAATTGTTTCAGTGTGACGGTATTTTTTCGTAACAATTCAAAAAGGCTTGATAAATGCCAAATTTCGTGAAGACATTTATCTTTTCGCTCAAGGCCGCATCTTGGCTGTAGGGTCCCGTCAAGATTTGGACCTGTTGACAAAGGTGGCGAATACGTCCGTTCTATGGTAGAATAACCATAAGGAGGGATGTAGCATGATGGGACGCCAAAGCAGACAAATGGCAATGATTTTCGTAGATATAGAGTCACTAATTCCAGAAACCCACCTGCTGCGGAAGATTGAGCGGATGGTATCCTTTAACTTCATTTATGATCTTCTGGCGCCATATTATCCGGCAACAGGCCGTCCATCTGTCGACCCTGTCAGTATGTTCAAAATGCTCTTGATCGGATACCTGTATGGCATCAAATCAGAGCGGCGGTTGGTGGAGGAAGTTCAGCTCAACATCGCCTACCGGTGGTTTTGCGGATTTGAACTGGATGACACGATCCCGAATCACTCCACATTCAGCAAGACCAGAACACGAAAATGGCAGCAGAGCGATCTCTTTCAGAAAGCCTTCTATGAAATAGTCAAGCAATGCATAGACAGCGGGCTGATCGACGGAGAAGCTATGGCTGCGGATGGAAGCTACATTCCGGCCAACGTATCAAGAGAAAGCTGGATCAATGTAGAAATAGAAGTTGAACAGAGTATGCAAAGCTATCTCGATTCTTTGGATGAAGAGCTTTCCAATCAGCCGGGCTTCAAAAAGCCGCCAACAAAAATTGTAAGGAAGTGCCGTACCACCAGCCAAACAGATCCAGACAGCGGTTATATCAATCACGGCAGCAAACGCGGCATCGGGTATCTGATGGAAGCAACTGTGGACTGCAAACACGGCATTTTAACAGGCGTTGATGTATATCCTGCCAATGAGAAGGAAAGCCTTCTGGTCTTGCGGCATTTGGAACGGCAAATCAATCTTGGCATCCCAATGAGCCGGCTTGCTCTGGATCGCGGATATGAGACGGGCGCTGTTCACCGAGGGCTGGAGCTTCTGGGCATTACCGGATATATCCCCGCAATTCAGTTCTCCAATCCACCTGAGAAATATGGATTCTCCTACGATCCACAGCTCGACGCATTCATCTGTCCGGAAGGAGTTCCTCTTACATACCACAGGCTAAATTGCAGCAAATCGACGGGCAAATATCTGCGTTGCTACCAAGTTGAGGGCGATGTCTGTATGCACTGTCCAAAACGGCCGAGCTGTTTTGACAAGGCTGGAATTCGGCGCAGAGTGCTGGCCAGCAGCTGCTATCCGGCATTTTTCAGAGGGCATCAGCGCGTGGGAACTCCAGAATACCTGGCCATGATGCGGCTTCGTAAAATCTGGGCCGAGGGCAGCTTCTCCGTCTTGAAACGGGAACACTGTATTTCAAGGATTCGAAAAAGGGGCATTCTTGCAGCTACGGAAGAATGCCTCCTTGCCGCCATGGCCCTAAACCTCAAGAGGATGGTAAATGCCATCTTTCGCTATCCCCAAATTTACTGTTCTGCTGGAACCACTGTGGGTTTCAGCAGAATTTTTGCTTTTGTCAACAGGTCCCTTATCTTACCTTATCACACCTATAGCCCAAAGAAAGAACAGAATTGCTGATTCCAATGTGCGGAGATGATTTCTAAAGAACTGGAGCACCTATCATTTTTGATAGATGCTCCATAAGCGTAAAAGCAGGCAGCGGCTGGACAGACATGGGACAATAGTGATGGGGAGTTGTGAAACTTTCCACCACTATAATGTTCAGGGTGTGAAGTAAATGACGAGCAATGAGCTGAAACATGAAGCCAAGAAGCAGGAATGGAGCATGTCTATACAGGAATGCAGGGGCAGCGGTCTCTCTGTAAGTGAATGGTGCCGGCAGCGGGGTGTTACGACAGCCACCTATTACCGCTGGGAACGGGAGCTGTTAACTGCTGCCGACCAAGCGCCGTGCTCCGCTGTGCCGGCCGTGACCTTTGCGGAGCTGCCGGAACCGAAGAAAATGTCTCGCAACGTTTCGGAACGTTGCGCCACACTGCGTATCGGCAGTGCCAGTCTGGACATTTACCCCGGTTGTGACGCGGAACAGCTGAAAATGCTGGTGGAGCTTCTGCGCCTATGCTGAATGACTTCACCGGTGCAGATCAAGTCTACATCGCCTGCGGCTACACGGATCTGCGTAAAGGCATAGATGGTCTGGCGCGGCTCGTCCAGCAGCAGTTTGAGGTGGATCCGTTTACCAACACATTATTTTTGTTCTGCGGACGGCGGCGAGACCGCATCAAGGGCTTGTACTGGGAAAAGGACGGCTTCATCCTGCTGTACAAGCGACTGGAACAGGGCGCGTACCAGTGGCCGCGCTCGGAATCCGAGGTAAAGGTGCTAACGCCGCAGCAGTACCGCTGGCTCATGGAAGGGCTAAAAATTGAGCAGCCGAAAGCCCGCCGTCCAGTGACGGGATTGACCGCTGTCTGAGCAGGGGAAATGGCTGGAAGCCATTGAAAATACTGGCTTTTTGCTGTGTTCTGTGGTATAATATTTGCATGGAAAACAAAGAAATGCAGACAAGCAACACGGAAGAAATGGTGACCATTTCCCGTGCGGAATATGAGCGGTTGCAGCAGAAAAATGCGCAGTTGGAATCAACGCGAGTAAAGCTTGAAGCAGAGCGCATCAAGCTTGAGGCGGAACATGCAAGACTGGAAGCAAAGCTTGCTGCCCGCGAACAGGAGCAGGCGCAGGTCATCACTAGCCTGACACTGCAGAATGAGTGGCTGCTGGAGCAGCTGAAGCTGTCCAAAAAGAAGCTGTTTGGCCGTTCTTCGGAACAGGCGGAGCAGATGGTCATGGAGCAGCTGAGTTTTACTTACAACGAAGCGGAAGCCTATGTTTCCGGAACCAAAGCCGCCGCGGAGAAACCTGTTGTTGTGAAGGCGCACGAGCGCAAGCGGCAGTCCGGCAATGTGCTGGAGGTCGTTCCGGAGGGTACTCCCACCGAGGTAGTAGAACACCGTCTTCCTGAGAATGAACGGATCTGCTCTGCCTGTGGCAGCAAATTGGTAGAGATCGGCAAGGATGTACGCGGACGCTGCAGATGAAGTCGGCAGAGTTCTGGGTGCGCGAGGACGTATACTACACCTACGCCTGCAAGAACTGTGAGCAGGAGACCGGCGAGGCCAACATTGTGAAGGCAGTGAAAGAGCCTGCGCTGCTGCCCGGCAGCTTTGCGTCTGCGGAGGCAGTGGCATATCTGGCAGCGCAGAAGTTTGTCATGTACTCGCCGCTGTACCGGCTGGAACAGGAATTCAACCGTCAGGGCTTGAAGCTGTCCCGGCAGACCATGGCCAACTGGCTGCTGAACGTCTCGGAGAAATGGCTGCAGCCGGTCTACGATGCGCTGCATAAACGGCTTTGCAGGGAGCCGGTGCTGCACGCGGATGAGACAACGCTGCAGGTGCTGAAGGAGCCGGGGCGCTCCTCCACCAGCAAGTCCTACATGTGGCTGTATCGCACCAGCGGCTGCGCGAAACAGGCCATTGTGCTGTATGAGTACCAGCCCACGAGAAAAGCGGAGCACGCTGAACATTTCCTGCAAGGCTTCTCAGGCTGGCTGCACGCAGACGGCTACCAGGGATACCACAGACTGCCGGGCAACATTCGTGTGGTGGGCTGTTGGGCACACGCGAGACGAAAATTTAACGAGGCACTAAGCACGCTCTCGCAAGAGAAACGGAAGGATGCTCCCGCGGCCATGGGCGAGTGGTATTGCTCACAGCTCTTCAAGCTGGAGCAGGCATTGGCGGAGCTGACACCGGAGGAGCGGCATAAAAAGCGGCTGGAGCAGGAGAAACCTGTTTTAGACGAGTTGTTGTCATGGGCAAATGAGATGCAGGCGAAGACCGCGCCGAAATCCGCGCTGGGAAAGGCTATCTATTACCTGTTGGAGCAGTGGCCGTATCTGACAAGGTATCTGGAGGCTGGCCGTCTGGAGCTGAGCAACAACCGTGCCGAACGCAGTATTAAGCCATTTGTGATGGGCAGAAAGAACTGCTGGTTGCCAATACAACCGGTGGTGCGCGGGCCAGCAGCGTAATCTGCAGTCTGATTGAAACGGCGAAGGAGAACGGCCTTGATCCATACCGCTATCTGCTGTGGGTTCTGCGAAATGCGCCGCAACTGAGCAAAACTGATGAAGCATGGGCTGAAAAGCTGCTTCCCGCAAATGCCTCGGAAGAATGCTATGTGCTGCAAAATAAAAGACCGCCATCTCGGTGAGCAACAGTTCTCCTTGAGATGGCGGCCTTTTATACGCGGGTAGGTTTAACGCTTACGATTTTTCGATATTCGGTGGCATATATGCTGCAGAAGATTAACGGCATGTCGCCAGCCCTTCGTCGGCATGAAAAACTATAACTGGTAAAAAACGGAAAAAACACATAAAATCAAACCGAGAGGACAACACTTTAAAAATTTTTTCCCAAAATTTCGAATTATTCCCTTGCAATTCCATTTTGAGGTGTATAATACACTGTAGATATATGTAAGTACAGACTGCAGTAAAATTACCAAGCCCTATGGGGGGCAATTTCTTTTTGCATTTAAACCGGCGTTGGATAAAGAGCGTTCAGTTTTCAAAAATGAAGCCCAATAAAAACAAAGGAGAAGAAATGATGCGAAGAAGAATGCTAACGGTTTTGCTTGCATTGTGCATGGTGGTTTCTTTGATCCCTATGCAGGTGCTGGCTGTGGATACCAAGGCGGAGGGAGGCCTTGGAACACTGGGGATTCAGCAAATATCAGAGAAAAAATATGCTGTCACACCCGATGTGACAGAGTATGAATGGATCTTAAATAATGCATCGCTTACACAGCAGATGATGGGGCATGTGATGGAGATCAAGGTCGGCGAGGGCTCCACGGCCTCTGTGGCAGTGGGCTACGGTGACGATGACATTGACACCATTAAAACCGGCAGAAACTGGTCCATGACGGAGACGACCAAGCAGGCGCAGAGCATGCAGACCCGCCGCAACACCAATGTTGTGGGCGCGATCAATGCCGGCGGCTACGACATGAGCAATGGCCGCCCCAGCGGTGCTTTCATCATGAGCGGCACCGTGATCAATGAGCCGACCGGCACCACGTTCTGGATCGACGGCAGCGGCGCGGCGCATATCACAAGCGCGCAGGAATGTAATGCAGCCCTTGCTGCCGGCAATGTGCTGGAGGCTGTTGCCAGCTTTGGCGATATTTTTGAAAACGGACACGCCCGCAGCGGACTGGACAACACCACCCGCGCGTCCCGCACGGCTATCGGTATCAAGGCGGACGGTACCGTGGTAATGCTGATGGTGGATGGCCGCCAGGCACCCTATTCTGTGGGTATGACTATGGCGGAGGTCGGCGCGGCCATGGAAGCGTTGGGCTGCGCACAGGCGGTCAACTTGGATGGCGGCGGCTCCTCTACCTTTGCTACCCAGCGTGAGGGTGAGTCGGAAAACAATACATCGGCTGGCCTGACCCTGCGCTGCCGCCCCTCCGACGGCTATGAGCGCAAGGTATCCAACACCATTATGGTGCTTTCCAATGCGGAGCCCACGGGCAAGTTCGACCACGCGGTGCTGACGCCCAATAACGAAGTCTACACCCCCGGCAGCGCGGTGCAGTTTAGCGCAACTGGCGTAGATGCGGCCGGCAGCAGTGCAGATGTTCCCGAGGACGCTGTCTGGACGGTTCTCTCTGGCAACGGAAGGATTGATGCCAATGGACTTTACACGGCAGCCGATACCTGTGGCGAAGTTACTGTGGGCCTGAAATCCGCTGGAAAAATTGTTGGCCAGACCAGCATTCAGGTTCAGTGGCCGGACAAGCTGGACTTTACCAACAGCAGCGTTTCCATCGATTTCGGCGAGACCAGCGACCTGACCTTCAAGCCCACATGGCAGGGCCGCGAGGTCAGGTATAAGGATGGGGATTTTGCGTGGACGCTGGCGCCAACTTATTATAAATTTGACGCACTCGTTGATCCCAAGGCGAATAATACAAAGGGCGACTTTTCCATGGCCATTACGCCAGATACTTTGGGGAAAGACATGGTTGTTGTTGAATATTATGCATGGGGTACTTCGCTGACATATACTTCAACCTATCGTGTGACTGAGTTGACCCAGTCGGAGGAGGATGGAGCGACAAAGATCACGGCAAAGGTGGAATATGTATCCTCTGGCGGTGTAATAGGCGAGAAGAAACCCGCAAATCTGGAACAGACTTTTTCTGCCTATATCGGAAAGTTCTCCGGCAACCAGTTTATCGCCGATGAAAGCAGCTCTCTGCGCGGAACGATTCAGGTAGCGCTTAAGAGCGATTCGTCCGTGAATGGGGAAGTTGATGTCGTGGTCGGCATGGAACCGTTTGTCCTGATGGACTTTGAGGATCACGGCGATGTGGCGGCGACAGAATACTGGTCCTGCCATGTGGGGCCGTCTTCTGCGGGCGGTAGCGGACAGCTCCTTCCCGAAGAAGTGAAAAGCGACCGCCTGTGGATTCGTGATACGACGGGTAAGGGCGTGATTTTCCCTGAAGGATATAATCAGGTTGTCAGCGCTGATGAAGATGAAAATGTCCGCTTTGGACAGTATGCTTTCAAGCTTGGCTACGACTTCACAAAAGTTGACCCGACAGTTGTTGCGGCGGCAGACTTCGGCTTTTCAGGCGACCTCCTTGTCAATACGGTACAGCCCACAAAAATCGGCATGTGGATCAAGGTGCCTGCTGCGTGCAAGGGTGACGACTCTGTGCTGAAAGCGGTGCTAAAAGGAGGCGCGTTTGAGGCTGACCTCGCAACTTCATATATGAAGTTCAATGAGGACGGCAACATAAGCTATGTGGACGGCAAGCAGCTTAACGGTACAGCAGCCTATGTGCAGTACTATAGTTACAATACTGATGGCACAGTGAGTGGAAGCACACTCAACGACTGGGCTGGCAAGGATTGGACTTGGGTGGAAGCAGATATTTCCGCCTTCCAGATGCCTGTTGATGTGTCCCGAGCCTACACAGTGCGTGTTACTTCGGCGCAGAACTGCACTAAGAGTGAGGGCTATCTCTATGTTGATAATCTGCAGTTTATCTACGGCACCAACACAAACGATATCACTCGTCCTGTGCTGGAGTCTGTCACGGAGACTGGCAGCGGCACGGTGCTGGCCGGGGACGGCTCCACTGTTCTCAGCAGCGGCACTCTCACGTTCTCCGCTGTGTATTCCGACAGCGAGCTGACCGACAAGTACGCCACCGGTATCGATCAGAGCGGAATCCGCGTGCTTTTGGACGGCACGGACTACACCGAACAGCTGGAAATCAACGAAGGCTCGCTCTACCTTAAGGGCGTGAACCTCCGTAACGGCTCCCACACTCTCTCAATCCGGCTCAAGGACTTCTACGGCAATGTGACCGAAGAGACGCGTACCTTCCGGGTAGAGGATGCCGAGGGTCAGAGATCGGCCATCGATGTGCTGCCCCAGCCGGAAGCGCCGGAGATTGGCAAGGAATACGCCCTCTCCATCGTGAACAACACGGGAGAGCCTGTGACCAAGGCCGAGATCACCGTAGATTTCAGCACCATGGGCAACGCCGCGAAATATCTGGAGAAGGCGACTGTGGAGGGCTCCGATGAGTATGAACTGACACTTATCAAGACAGATAAGCAGGCAAAAATCACGATCACGCGGAAGCCGGCACAGCGGTCACTGCTGGCACGGCTCTTCGGAGCGGAAACTGCAGCTGAATATGACTATGTGTCTGAGCTGGGATACCTTATCATCAACATCCCCGCGGACGTCGCGGAGGGGGACACGCTGCGATACACCGTCACGAAGGGTAACTATACCATTGACGACGGCACGGAGAGCGGCAAGACCTATACCTTCTCCGGTACGGAGCAGGAGATCAAACTGACGGCCGGTTATCATCTCAGCTGCGAATGGGCTATTGTCGGTATGTCCACGGAGCTGACTGTGACAGACGCAGACGGCAATGCCGTCTCCCGCGCAAATATCTATCAGGTAAATAAAGATTCTAATGAGGCTACCAAGTTGGGCAAAACAAATATGAAGGGGAAGCTGACCCGTACCTTTGATACGGCGGGAGAGTATACCTTCTATGCGGAAAAGGCCAACAGCGGGCGTTCTTGGAATCAGCGGGTGATCGTCTGTGAGCGGACGGCGGAGAACGAGGGCAAACCCTTTGGCATCATGACCAATGGCGTATCTGAGCCAAATGTTAAGAGCATAACTTGGCTTACCCAGATTGATGGTTCTGCAGCAAAGGCTTTCGTGAGATATTCTACCGCAAATGACCTGACCAATCCTGTCACGCTGGAGGGGAACTCTACCATTCAGACCTTCGTACAGAGTAGCCGCGGCGATGCCCTGCGCAGCAATAAGGTGCGGCTCACCGACCTGAAGCCCGGAATCACCTACTACTATCAGGTGGGTGACGGGGAGATATGGTCTGATACGCAGAGCTTTAAGATGCCTGCGGCAGGGGCTGAGTCGACCAACTTCTTTATCCTCGGCGATATTCAATCCTCGGATACTGCCAACCTGAGCCGTGTCCTTAACGCTCTGGCAAGTGACGAAACGGTCTATGATTTTGCTATCCAGACCGGCGATGCTATTGACAATGTAACGGAGTATGTTAAAAACTGGCGCCCGTTCCTAAACACGGTCAACAGCAAGACTCTCAGCGGTGTGGACATGATCCATGTTATGGGCAACCACGAGTATTACGGCGACGCAGATGGTGAAATTAGTAACGCGATCTATGATTTGCCTGTCAGTACCCAGAATAGTTGGTACAAGGTGGAGTATGGCAAGGTTTGCGTTGTGGTTGTCAACAACGGAACGAAGCTGGCTGCGGCTCTTGCGGACATCGCCGAGACGCTGAAGACTGACTGCATCTGGAGGGTGCTTGTGGCTCACGAGCCTATCTACGGTACCGAGTCCGTTTCCGCAACGCCGGAGATCCTCGCCTCCATCGAAAAGGCGGGCTTCGACTTCGTATTCGGCGGTGACGATCACGCCTATGCCCGCACCTATCCCATGATCGGCGGCGTAAAGCAGGCTGAGGATAGCCGCGGCGGCGTTGTGTACTATGTCTGCGGCGACCTCAGCGGCAAGAGCAATGCCTTCCATGAGCGCGAGGAGTATGTAAAAGCGATCCCGCACAACAATTATATCGGTATGTACCTGACGGTGGAGGCCACGGAGGAGACCTTCACGGTGAAGGCGGTCAAGTATGACGGCACGGAGCTGGATTCTTACACTGAGACGCGCACCGACTGCGAGCTGGGCAAGCACAAGGTGGATGCCGCCAGCAAGTACGATATGTCCAAGGGGACGATTACCTGTACGGTCTGCGGCGAGGCATTGGAGCCCACGGGCGAGTATGCATTCAGCGGCCTGCTGTCTACCACGGACGGCAAGCAGGTTTTCCTTGCAGAGGGCAGCGTCAAGAAGAACGAGTTCTCCTCGCTGGGAACGGACAGATATCACTCCTGCGCGGATGGCTATGCCTATGTGACGACGGCGAGCGACAGCCGTACCTGCGTGACCGGCGGCTATATCACCTATACCTGCCCGGGCTGCAAAGCGACGGATAAATCGGATTTCCAACGGCCTGTGGATCACAAATGGGATGACAATCATATCTGCACTGTATGCCATACGAAGGGTATTGATATAAACAGTGAGGAAGTCGTCTTTATGCTGGGAACACCTGAGAACCCTCGCGACCTTACCTCGATACCCAGTTACTACTATAGTGGCAGTGGAGTTCGTCCCGGCAGCTTTGCCAAGCGCGGAGACTATGTTCTGACGCAGAATAACGACGCCAATCTTATTAATGGCAGAATCCCGGATCTCTATGTGCAATGGCCTGACAGCAAAAATGTGGGCAAGGCTGAGATTAAGTGCGAGGGCCGCGGTGATTACTACGGAAGTAAAACCTTGAGTTACATTATTGTCCCCAACGATGTAAAGAATCTCAAATGCGAGACTTCCACAGAAACAACGCTGACACTAAGTTGGTCTGCGGCCTTGGGTGCGGAGTATTACGAGGTATTCCGGTGCAGCGAGGACAACAGCAGCAGACAGTCCGTGGGAACCACTGCGGAGACGACCTTTACAGTGACCGGTCTGACTGCGGATATGGGCTACTACTTTGTGGCGGCTGGCCGCACGAAAGTTCCTACGGAAAACAACAAGGTCTACAATAGTGCTAAGTGGTCGAATGTTCTCTATGCGCGGACGGATCCCGCACCGGCGGATGTCACCTCGGTGGCGGCTACCGTAGACGGTCATCAGATCACCCTTACAGAGAAGGACGGCGCCAAGTATCTCTTCCTGCCTGCCTCTGCGGACCTGACGAAGCTCTCCCTGACCGTTACCACGACACCCGTAAGCGATAAGGTACTCCTTACCGGCGATAAGGGGGCAGCTTACTTGCAAGGCACCGTGGATCTCACCGCTGTTGCGGCAGCCAATGCGGACGGCTATCGGGAGATTACCGCTTCCGTCGGCAAGGGCGCCGATACGCTGACCTTCCGTGTGATGCAGGCATCCGGATTGCCCACGTTGTATCTGACCAGCGCAGATAGTGCAAACAGAGGTCTTGCCTACGTTGATGGTAGCAAGAACAATGTGGTGACAGACGCTGCGATGGAGTTGATCGCTGCAAATGGCACCAGCATCTACAATGGCGGACTGAAGCAGATCAAGGCACGAGGCAATTCCACGTTCACCTATGCCGAGAAGAAGTCCTATCAGATCAAGCTGGCAGAACCCAGCGATCTGTTGGGGAAGCAGGAGCAGGTCAAGACGTGGGTGCTGCTGGCCAGCTACTTCGATGCCACACAGATGCACGATAAGCTCATCAAGGATCTGGCAGCTAAGCTGGGCCTTGCGTATACCGCAAGCTGCGACTGGGTGAACCTCTATTACGACGGCGCGTATCGCGGCATCTATCTCCTCAGCGAGAAGAACTCCGTGGGAGAGACATCTGTGGCCATCACGGATATGGAGCAGGCGTATGAACAGCTCAATGAAGGCTACGGTACCGATATGACCACCGCTCTGGCGGAGAATAGCTACGGTCAGCAGTACCAGTACACCAAGGATCTGACGGAGCCTGAGAACATCACGGGTGGCTACCTTATCGAGCTGAACCACAATATGTGGGATGAGGCCAGTGGCTTCAAGACCCGCCAGGGCGTTGCCTTCAATGTCAAGAGCCCTGAGTGGTGCGGCGAAGCGGCCATGAAGTACATCAGCGAGTACTATCAGGCTTTTGAGGACGCCGTTTACGCCACGGATGATACCGGCGCGTACACGGGCTATAATGCCTCTACCGGGAAGTATTTCTATGACTATGTGGACATGGATTCGCTGGTCAAGGTATTCCTTCTGCAGGAACTGTCGCTAAACTGTGACGGATTTATTTCCTCGGTCTACTTCTACAAGGATGCAGACGGCAAGATGTTTGCCGGTCCCATCTGGGATCAGGATATGACCTTCGGTACCGGCTGGACCAAGACAAATGCTGCCGACATTGAGGACTATCACTATTTGGCAAAGGCACTGATTCAAATTCCGGCCTTTAAGACTGCGGTAGTCGAGTATTACAGCAGCACCTTTGCCCCGGCAGTGCGGGAGTGGCTGGGTAATAATGGCACGATTGCACATCAGTATGGCCTCCTGAAGAACAGCGCCGCCATGAACTACACCCTCTGGGATTATATCCGCATCGGCAACCCGGAGAATGAAGGCCACATTTGGCAGGGCGCGAGCTATCAGGGTGTTGTGGATGAGATGACAACCTGGATCGAAAACCGCTTGGCCAACATGGACAGCCGCTTTAAGCTACAGAGCACCGTGGCTGGCGATGTCAACGGCGATGGCGAGGTCAATAGCGATGACGCAGTTTGCATTCTGAGATATCTGGCCGGTTACGATGTGGATGTAAAGATCGAAAATGGCAATGTCAACGGTGACGACACGGTTAATAGTGATGATGCGGTCTGCATTCTGAGAAATTTGGCCGGTCTGGATTGATCAATCATCCCTGTAAAGGGCGGTAGTTCACCGCTTCGTGAACTGCCGCCCCCCAACAAAAGTCCGTTTTGTGCGGAAGCATTTTCAAAATAAATTAAGAAAGGAACAAAACCATGAAGAAGAAATTACTGGTGGCTCTGCTTTCTCTGGCAATGGCGCTCAGTTTCACTATGGTACCGGCTTTTGCAGTAGAAAAGCCGACTGTCACTGTGGAAACCGCTGCCACTGCGGTGGAAGTAGGCGCCAAAGTCGTTCTGCGTGTTTCCATCAAGGACAACCCAGGTTTTACAAACTTTGAATGGAATATTCGGTACGACAAAGCCCGGCTTGAACTGACAGCAATTGACAGCGAACTCGACATTGTTGGCAATACAAACCATTCCCAAACCGGATTTGGTTATGCCACTTATGCCAGAGCCAACTCCTATACGAAGAATACTGATTTGTTCACCTTGGCCTTTACGGTGAAGGCGGATGCGGCGGCTGGTAACGCAGAAGTGACGATCGAGTCCAATAACTTTAAGAATATCGGCGTAGCGATCGACGCTGACTACGTAGCTGGCGGTGTAACCGTCAACGGGACCACCGGCGGCAGCACCACTGGCGGCAGCACCACTGGCGGCAGCACCACTGGCGGCAGCACCACTGGCGGCAGCACCACTGGCGGCAGCACCACTGGCGGCAGCA